>JACCEA010147804.1_pt1 | contig 31363 bp, 21 predicted proteins | sample 7449851 | NCBI WGS metagenome assembly JACCEA01 (sample SAMN15323453, study PRJNA562643) | freshwater metagenome | isolation source: river surface water | place: USA:Blue River Watershed | collected 2017-08-18
CTTGAAATAAACATGAACTATGATGAAAGTACCTTGGAATTTGTACCATCTTTGGTTCATCTGGATGACTATCCACTTTATCATTGCGAAAGTACACTGGCACACTGGACTTTGAAATTTTATTTCCCATTTCTTTAAAAAATGTCATATCGACAGGAACAGGATTCGCTCTTCCTAACAGATCAGATACATCATCCATCAGAGAATAGGAACTCTCACTATCTGATATCTTGCCTTCTGCAGTTAAGCAGCATTTTGTTGTAACCAACGGTAAGACTTTTGATGAATAGATCATGCAACTTTCATAAATCGTTGTTTCATTATTATTTAATGCCCAAGTTGAAATTTGATTGACTGTTGATGGATGTAAAAGATGAAGAATACAGCTTGCGCTCTTGGATTGTAAATCTGAGAGGGACAACTCCATTGCCAGCTTATGGAGATCAAAAATTGTGGACATTAGTTGAACTACAAAGGCACTGTTTGGAGTCTCAATTTTCCAAATTGCAAAAGCTCGAACATCTTGTAGAAATGGATCGACATCCCCAGCGCATATCCAAGCCAATAATAATACTGAATCAAGATCAATCCACTCATTTTCATCACCACATGCAATACCGGAATTGTTTAAATCTTGTGGCAGCTTTCCCTTGTAATATCTCATGAGCGCAAAACATCTCAATGAACTTAATGTTATAGCGCTATGTCCCAAGTACAAGTAATCAACTACCATAGGCATCAAATACCATAAATCGATGGGAACAATGTCGATCAAATCAATACTCCCTTTAAATAATGGTTGCTGGGATTGCTGTGCATAAAGCTTGTACAGGATTGGACAACGCATTAAAATTGCAAAGCTATGCACAATAATAGTTTGTTGCATTAAAGATACTTTTTGCAAGAGTTCTCTCAGTTTATCATGAAGGTCATTACTACGCTGAAACAAACTTTCCTTTTTCTCTGACATTTCAACTTCACTGTGCATTAAGCAAACTCCTTCACTATATGGTGTATCTTTATTACTAATCAATTGAATTCTTAAATCGAATAAATTCTCTTTCAAAGATGATGATGTCCACGACGCAATAATAGACTTCTTGTGAGATTCTATCCCTTCTGAATCTTCTGTGTTGGATACTTCATTCACAAATATCAATTCTCTATGATGTGCATTACTTTCATAATTTACTAATACACATAATTCATTATCTTTTGCAGGATGACCACGTAATGTTTGAATATATAAACTATTATCTTTTTTATTAGGATACATATTGATTGATGACATATATTCACCTGAATAGGTACTATAGAAATGTACATCACAATCTTCTGTATTTCCAACTAATATATATTTTCCTGATGAAGAATAATATGCTCTTGTACAACTCCATCCTGATACATGATTTCCTTTCTTATTATTTTGTTCCATGGCATTATACTTATTCCCGGGTAATGCAAGCTGTGAATGATGACGACCATCAAGTAGAAAATATTGATGAATAGTGTTTTCATTGGGATCACCATCAATTAATCCAGATGCAGCCAATACTAGATTATCATCATTTGATATAGAGATTGTCGTTATACTTAATTGATTGTGAATTGTATAGATGGGACCAGCAGAAGTTGACATTCGAATATCCCAAGTTTTGATCGTCTTGTCAAACGAACATGTTGATAGTAGCTTGGGATGATGATGAAACCATTTTGAAACATTAATATCATCCGAATGAATTTCATTATATTCTCTAATCAGATCACCAGTTTCGAGGTCTAGTAATTGTACATCGTGTCCATTTCCAGAAATGACGATTGTACGGTTATCGGAAGAAGCATCAACACAAGACAACAATGGTGTTTGTTTATATTCTTTCACAACACTACCTTCTATCGACTTTCGAACATCATTTGAAGTCAATCTTCCACCTGTAGAACCAACAAGGAAGATATGATTTTCACTTCCATTGAGCCATTTCATTGCAATAATTTCGTCCTCTCCGTCGAGACTACGATTTCCAAAAGAAGTGATGGCTTTAGATTCCAAATCAACACAACATACTTCACCATCGATAGTTCCAAATATAAGCTCTACACAGCACAGTATTAGGCAGTTATAATATGTCATGAAATGGCGAGCACTTACGTTGTAAATTTTCAGGATTGTATTCCAGTTGTCGCGGTGAGTACTCACTGCCCACACATTGGAAATTCCAACTCATTTGAATCGATATTGATAATGCACAATATTTACAATAATTTTACTGTTGTTTGTACCTCAGACCTACGATAGGATCCAACCATTGAAAATTGTGTCACAAAGTGATAAAGGATTCATCTGGGAGAACACGTTTAAAATTTTGTCGCCCGGGGGCACTTCAAGAGGTCCAATGGCTTGCTTGCTTGTTGAGTTCGAAGTTCATTTTTATTTGAATGACCACTTTGTAGGATCTGGCATTAAAGGTGCAATCTCTCCAATTTCTGGTTTGTTTGGACATAGTGTTTTATCTGTATTGGTGTCACAAATAAATTTATCCTCGCGATTTCCACAAGTGGAAAATTCCTTCTTGAAGTTCCTGTTCTGTTCTTACATTCTGGAATCTACCTACACCTTTTCAACCGAATATGCAATTCAATAATTTGTGAAATTATCTCTTTCCTCATCGTTACATGCTTATTTATCTTGAAATCTAATTTCTTTCTTTCAGATCAGCTACATTAAAACTCATTGTTTTTTCCTACCAAATCCGCGAGGTGCAATCGTTCACCCAACGAAATGGGTAATGCTGTTGGCATCAATACTTTCATGAGTAAATCATGGAAAGAATCCATCGCTATGATTAATGAATCTATTAACTACTGTCCTCCGCAACAGCGTGTTGATTCTGAGTCATCGGGGCACTTACTGACCAGGAGTTACAGTAGCGGATTCACTAACAATCTAGTGTGTGCCCGAATTTTATTTTGTAATCATACCTCTTTCCCCATATATCTGATTCAATGTGGTAGTATCCAAGGTAATTTCCATAATGACTTAGGCTCGTCAACGTTTTCTGGGCCCCTACAATCTCTGCCGAGCGGACAATGCACTGGATTTGTGCATCAAAGCAATCGTCCTTTACTACCAATCGCAACGAAAGGGAGTCGTGGTTACGTTAAACTTCGCATCAAAGGTGATGATGGACTAAAGTATATGATTGTACTAGGGTTTAGTGTGGAAGCTAATGGAAATAACCGTGTTGGTGTTCGTATTATACCATTGTGGCGACAATATTCCCAAGATGATACAATGTCACTTTCAGTGTCTTCAATATCAACTCCACATTCACTTTCAAAAGCATCTTCTCTTATTGTAAATTGTATATCACCTGAAGATGAGTTAACTGCTAGTGATGTGGATGAGCTATTGAATGTATGCCACGCGCGGCAGAATATTTTGGAGATGCAAGAAGTGAAATATGAAAGTCCACATTTTGAAATTGAAATATTCTTTAACAATGAAGATGCTGGTTTATTTGTTGTAAATTTTCATAATGTAGTCACTATTATTCGCGATTGAGTCTAATCTTGTATTTGTATATTATATTGTTGTTTTATCTGATCTTGTTAGTAGTCTCGTAATTGGGTTATGTTGTATTATGAATGGAATGTGGAAAATGTATATTGTAGGGGTTGAGGAGAAAATCCTGCTTACATGGTCGAATGACAGCCTAATTATTTGTTGATGTTTGAAAGGGTATAGCTTTTGTTGATATTTATTTCCTGTAGCTTGTGTCGTCTGGTCAATGCGGTGTAATTGTGTTGATGTGCTTAATGAGGTCACGCGCTGTATTGTATAGGGCTCGTATTAATATGAAAACAGTGGATTGAATCAAAGTTGTCCTAATTTTATCTAGATTGATTGTCAGTTATAACAATCGCCAAATGTGGAAGTATATATATATATAATTGTATGTTTATGTTTTCATCCTCTGTCCAAAGTATTGACCACGGACGGAGGATAGTATAATTGTACTAATAATAAAAATTATCCAACTAATTGTTAACTTATTGGAATACATTATGGTTACTATTATAGGCAGATGACCTACTATCTTGTTTAGTCTATTTAAGTTATGAGGAATTAACCACAAGTTTAATTTCAACACCCACCGACTCAATAACATGACACCAATTACAATTCATAGCTTATCATAAGAAATATGATCAAACTACTACACAAGTTTTCCAAAGATAGCAAATATAATTGACAATAATAATCTATCAAACTACTAGAGATCTTCCTAACCATAATACTACTTGTTATCATTCATACTCATAACCTCCACACAATAATCACGATAACATTTACCCAATTACAATAAACATACACAACCATATGAACTATCATTAATACAACTATTTCCCCTTAACCTTATTATTAGGTTTAAATTTACGACAACAACGATCTTTATTTTCTTTCATAAATTGATAACGTGATCTGAAATATGGATATAATTTATTATAAACATAACCAGCTTCACTAGTTTCAGGATCACATGATTCACGTATTACTTTTGTTAATGCTTCAGTATGTTTATATTTAGTTGATGCTTTACCAGAATTAGAATGAATTTCATTTTTCTGATAATATTGCAATATACCACGTAATATATTTGGATATGCACATTCTAACATTTCTAAATATTCTTCAATATGTGATAATGTACCAATCACAGTAAAATGATCAGGATGAACAGCATTATAGATTGCACCTTTCACTAAATTACTATGTGATGCACTCGTTGTACCATCCATATTAAAATCACTTACGCTTTTACCTGATATTTGTTTCAAACATTCACCACCACACAAATGACGCAATCCATTATAATCATTGGTAGTAAAACCAAAACCTTTTACACAATTATAATCTTCAATACATTCATCAAAGTTAAATGTTTTAGCATCTTGACTATTTTTAGATATATTTAATTTCTTTAAAAAATATTCTTTTGTATGTCCATGTTTTTTAGCTTGATGAGCAGTTTTTTGTTGAAATAATGTGTAAAAAAATAATGATGTACTACGTCCAATACAATCACGTGTCAATTGAATAGTTTCAATATGTTTATTATTATGACGTATATCATCTATTTTATCATGTGGGAAATTAATTTTATCATAATGTCCTTCAATAACGACTACTTTCTTGTCATATATAGCATCATGCATTATCTCTAATACATGTTTGCGTTCTGCTTTGTCTTTATCTAAATTTGTCCAATCTTCACGTGGTGTTTTAGCAAAAATAAAATCATTCTTTTCTGCTAAATCCATAAATAATGTATCAATGGTGGAACTACCACATTTAGGCATACGTGGATATAGTAAGATATGTGGTTCATCAGGATATTCTTGTAAATGTTGACACCATTCTTCATTTAAATGTTGAAATGAATGGGGTGATGTTTCGCTACTATGATTATTGAATTGAGTTAGATCTATTTCACCACTATATTTTGCTGTGAAGTATTTACGTGGTGCTTTTTTCTCTGCAGCCAAGATTCTATTCGGCATAGGTTCGTCTTGTGCGGCATGACTCACACACAATAGAACTGACAAAGCTATGATTTGAAGAAATTTCACAACCATACTATGTGAATTGCAAGACGCTGATGGCTGAATTGTGTTCATGTTGGATTTGTACTGACAGTAATGATGTAATCTTATCTATTGATTTGGGAAGCGAAGGTACGGGCTAAAACTTGGGAATTGGCCTTAACCAATCTTCAATCAAGAGATCGATATTATATTCAGATATACACGTAAATTACTTCCTACGGTGTTAAAATTTTCTTGGCTCTTAGGTGAGGTGTGAAAATTTCTGAACAAGAACAAGAAGCAAACTTTGGTTTGGCGACAGCCACGAATCTCATCCATCAAAAAGTCCGTTTTTCAATATTCTGAGAGCGCTTTTTGACCCCCCTACGCTCATCTTTTTGGCTTTTTGCTTGGCCCTTTCTTACAATACTGACCGAAGCCGATCGTGTATAATTCTTTTTCTTCATGCTCAGGAAAAGACCAAGAATGGCTCTTTTTCCTTATTTTGTAGTCCTTTTGGCAGGATCTATCTCATTGTTTGTGCACTTTTGTTCTGATTCTTACATCATCGATGAAGGCTTCGGAGCGAGAGAGTTGACAACCGATCCACTCGCCTTGGATACTTTAGCACGAATCAAAGGTCAAAAGACTGATAAAGATCAACGATTAAGATCTATCGAATATGGCACTGTTGTTGGTAGCGGAAGTGTCACCAAAGTTGTGCAAACTGATGATACCGATGTTGTTCATTATACAAAAGAGACGCTGTATATTCCAGTCCCTGGTGATCGATATGGGTCACTATTGCACGCCTGGTTATTCTTACCAACTGAGAAGTCTGAAGAAGAGCATTGCATTGTAAATGCTGGAACATGTGATACAAAGACTAGTGAGCCAAAGGCTGTTCCTGTGGTTGTTGTGGCTCATGGACTTGGTGCTCAGAAGGATATGGGATTAGAACGGTATGCCAAAACATTTGTTCGTGCTGGTTATGCAGTCTTAGTCTTTGATTATCGTCACTTTGGTGGATCAATTACGACTGTAACTTCTTCTCCTTCAACCTCTCGTTTGTTGTGCAAATTTCGTAACTTTATATATCCATGGAATCATGTCGAAGACTACCTTACTGTTGTAAATGCTATCACTGCTGGCGATTTCGATCACTACCACAATGGTAATGCCAAGATCAACCCAAAGAAGATTTCATTATGGGGATCTTCCTTTGCTGGTGGGCATGTGTTGATGACTGCATGGCAAGTACCATATGATACCATCACTTCTATCATTTCACAAGTTCCACATCTTGATGGTAAAGCTGCTTCGAAGCGTGCTATTCAACAGAAGGGCATCGTTCGTACACTCAAGATTGCTGCTATTGCTATTGCTGATATCTTGGTATCTCAAGTTGGTGGATATTCTCCATTGTATCTTCGTATTTGTGGTCCGTCTGAAGAGAATGCGTACATGTCGATTCCTCCATCGGAACTTGAGTTGTACTACAGCAAACACCCGGCTGTCAAGATGGGAGGTTGGCTGAATATGGCACCAGCTAGAACTACTGCTGTAATTTCTATGTATAGTCCTATCCAAGTTGTGAAGTATTTGAAAACTCCAATCCTCTTTATTACTGGTTCAAAAGATTCACTGTGTCCGGCAGAAAAGGTTCGTGAAGCGCAACAACTTGCCAAAGATGGAGAGCTATTGGAAGTTAATGCCACTCACTTTGAAATTTACAACTATGAAGAGGTTATCGATGGAATGGTTGCCTACTTGAAGAAAACGAATCCAGTAGCTTAGGAGCTGGAATTTTATTGTAATTTGCAAATCTAGAAAGAATTAATATTTACACTAGATGTAGTATTTGTTGTCGACTTGTTTTCAGAAAGATAATGCAAAATGTGAATAAGTGAAATTACGAATATTTACATTTATACACACCACTAATTACAAGCATAAACTCTACATTTCCCATATTTTATGGTCATTCCAAAAGTCCAATCGCACTATGTCGTTACCCTTGTCAAATGTACTGATCGACAGGAAGAAAGTTTTATGTTTCAACAAGTTTCAATTATCATCACTGGATCATAACAAGGAAAAGATGTACATCAACGGCCACTATTTCAAAGTACAAATATACATAAATTAGTTCATATGGAGAGATGAATAAAGGACAGATTGTAGTGTGACACGTGTAAATTGAAAAACAATAACAGAGATATCGGGAGATCATTGGAGATCACGGCGATTGTCTTCTTTCTCTTAAAATTGTCTACAACCAAATAGTTGCCACACATGGATGACATATCTAGAAAGATCTAGTGATAATTCGCACTTTTCCTCTTTTAGTACCATAAACAACACCCATTCCTGGAGTTGGATGAAATTGAGCAATATTGACTTCATCTTCTTCGTCTGCAACAACACATACAGATTCCAAATCATCACTCATCAGGTTGACTATCTCGCAAACAGCTTTGGGTTCAGAGTGTCCAACCACAATTCCATCTCGTCTTACTCCAAACCCAAGCATGATATATCGACAAGAAGAAGAAATCCTGGCTGATGTAATCGCTTGTAACAGATGAGACGGCAATCTCTTGCAACTTTGCAATGTTGGGGGAAGTATTTCTCCTGTTGTCGAATCAAATTTCAAATGATACAGACAAGTAAATGAATCGGGATTTGTCGTGGTTGCTAAAAATAAATTCATCGAAGTTAGCAAAATGTTATTTGTAGCATATATTAACAAGACTTACCATGCAGAGGATCGGCCATGTCAACGACCAGTGGAAATGGTTCCATTTCATTGCAATTTAAAGTGGGAATTCTATTCGATTGTGTGTAATTTGGAGGTCTGTGAAGAGATGCCCACTGATGCTGACAAATATCAATACTACGGAAGGCAAAACTTAGTCGCTGATCTACTCCTTCATCTTCGGATTCGTCAGCAAGTTTTGACAGGTAACTATGACTCAATGCATGCTTTCTACTTCCACCTTCATCACTGGTAGCTCTTGATGAGGTAGAAGGGGTCGATTGATGGGCATCTTGAGATGATTCACTGTTTTGTTCACGTGGCGCGCTCCGGAAAAATGGAGGTGATAGAACCACTGGCGGTTCATTCCCATCTGTCGCATTTGACTCCACTCTATGTTGTCTCCAATCCATACCTCTATTCATTTCTATTGGTCGATCTAAGATCTCACGCTCTCTATCTGATAACGCTATCCTTGCATTTTGTATGTTACCACCCACCATATTGCCAGTTCCTAAAAAATCAAATAAACAAGTTGCTGGAATGCGGGATGCAGAATCCGATTGTGGTGCTGAGAATATTGATGCAAAGCTTAAACTCGATGATTGAGCAGCATTTGATGCATCGCCTTGTCCCAATAATCCAACTCTATTTCTTCGACTGCCTTGAGATTGATATCCGGGGAAATTGTCCACATCACCATTTACTACTTGACGATCAGTTGTTGACATTGGCGATGCACTGTGATCGGATGTATGTTTCGGCTTAATATTCCGTCGACTATTGAGAGAAGCTACGGTTGGCGCACGTTTTAAACGACCACAAGTCAATAGATATAACCCATCTGCGGATATATCAATGCCACCATCTGAATATAGGTGAATCTGTAGAGAAGCATTCATTAGTATGAACATGGTGATGAAGTGCTAATACTTACCTGAGATATAACAGTAGGAAATGAAGATAACTCCAGCGGTGGAGGTACTGGTGAAGAGGTATCGTTTCCTGTGTTGGTTGACAAATCCCAATTATCTCCAAGTAACAATGTGGAAAACTTTATTGCAAAGAGATTACAAAAGGTTAAACTCGAATGATGTTGTCGTGGTGAATCTGGTGCAGCAATAAACAAATAATTTCCATCTGGATGAAATATGGTTGCTCTCATATTTCTAGTATGTACAATGGATCTCTCTCTACATGATTGTCGATTTCGATTGTTTGGTAAATCATCTTCAAATGCATTTCTAGAAATATGATTTGTTGCTGCACTTACTGTCCAATGCCATAATTCTAATTTTGAACCACTCGCTACAGCAAGATATTCACCTTTTGGATGAAATGAAAGTGATATGATAGGTGCTTCCAATCGGATAAAACAAACGCATCGATTATCACGTATTGACCACACACGCACTTGAAAACCAAGACAACCACTTGCTAAAAAATTGGAATCACATGGATTAAATTTTACTGTCCATGGTGTACGAGGATGTCCTTCAAATACACGTATTCTTCGATGATTATTATGATAATCAAATACTTTCACTGTGTGATCACCATGTGTGGAGGCATAGTAACGCCCATCTGTACTCATCGCGATAGAGATTGTTGATGATACATTCGCTTCCAATGGTAAATCTTCAATTGTATAGTGATGATGTACTAATAAAGAATCTTCTAATACATTTTCAACATTACGTTGATGATGATGAAATGAATGACTATCACGTATTGACCTTCCCAATAAAATATTTTGAAAACCCGACATTTCTGCTAGTATGTAACGACTAGTTTGTTTGAGTTGTTAATTCTGGTTGAAGAAGCTACAAAGTGGCCAATGGATGGTTCAAGTTCCAAGCAAAATCACTAAGGGCTAATACTTTCAACTTGAAAGGTTGGTTTGAGGAGTTGAGGATAGTAAGTCTTGTCCTGGAAACAAACTGCAGTCTAGATCTGAGCGACAGTCGATTTAGTAAAACCTGCAAGCTAGAACCATACACAAATCCAAAATGGGAGAAAGCGACGAATTGAATATGATTCTTGTAGCATGGGGCGTGAAAAAAATTGGCATCGCCAGCTTTTGCGCTTTTGCCTTTGAAAAAGCAAGACAAATCAAGCCGTTGATCGTTTCCCTAATATCGATATTTTTGAAAATAAACTATTTCAATTTTCATTGCAATATTTGTTAACTTTTGTCAACGTTGTGAAAAGTCTACTTTCGGATCGCCCAGCTGGGCCGCTCAGCCAAAAGTTCCGCGCCAACAAAAAGTGGTGCAGAAGTGATGTCCAAGAGATTATTCAGAAGGTATTAAGAAGGAAAGAGTTCTCTCATCAATCTCTCTTTCGAACTATAGTTGTTATACTTCCCAATCCATTGAGACCATTCATATACTTGTCTTCTCGTATCGCTTTAAAGGTGAGGAGATATTTTCAAATTTTATGATCATGCGACGTCGATCTAAATTTGCACATTCGAAGATATCAAACAGATAGAATGGGAGGTTCCGATCATCTAGATTCTGTAGAATTAGCAACTCCTTCACATAAGACTTCAAGCGGTGGACATGGAGCCCATGGTCATGATGTTGAGGTGTGTTTCATGTTTCGTTACCGTTATTTTTAAACATGACCATCATTACTCCGATCTCTCTAATTGACAATGTAGGTTGCCCCAACGAAGATGCCAGAATGGCTTCAGAATCTTGTAGAATATGTATTCAAAGTTAAGAAGCGCAAGACTACTATTGAATTGGAACTCTACACTGGTGTCATTCAATTCATTTCATGTCTCTATGTGTTGCCCGTCGTTCCGTATCAAATGAAGCGTGTTGGATATGATGAGACATCATCAGTCATTGCAACAGCAGTTACTTGCGCTATTGGTTGCATTGTTGGTGCATTTTTAACTGATATGCCTTTGATTGTAGCTCCTCCAACTTCAGTATCTATTTTCTTCGCTGTGTCTATGCAGCAGAGTGGCATGAGTTATCGCGATGGTAACGCATGTCTCTTGATCTCCGGAGCTTGTTTAGCTTTTATAGGCTTAGTTCCACCATTGGGCAGATTCTTTACTAGATTGATCCCCGATAGTATTCAAGCTGCTATCTCGGTAGGTATCGGTCTGATCACAGCATTAGCTGGTGCCACGGAGATTAATTTGGTTGTACGTGGTAAATATACTATTCTTGACATGGGTGAATTAACCCCTGAAGTCGTTATTGCTATCGCTGCATTGATCATTGTCACTGTCTTGTTGCACTATCATGTTAAGGGTGCCTTCTGTATCGGCTTGTTCATAGGTACTTTCCTATTCTGGATTGTTTCAGGCGAATGGCCAGAGTCTCTTGCACAACAACCTGCTGCAATTATGGATTCTGGTGCCATCGATAACAAGAACTTTACTCTCCTAGTTTTCAACATGTTCTTCCTGTTTATCTTGACCCTAAATGGTCTTGCTCGCTCCTTGACTGATCTCGCTCAACTAACCAAGGCCAGTGGTGCCATTCCTCGTGGTAAATTCTTGTTCATTGTAACTGGATTGACTACCATGTTAAGTGGATATTTTGCTGGCCCTCCTGTATTAATCTCTCCTGAATCTGCTGCTGGTATCAAGGCTGGTGCGAAGACTGGGTTGAGTACTTTGGTATGTGGCATCCTATTCGGTGTTTCCACTTTCTTTGCACCATTGTTTGCTTCCATCCCATCTGCCGGAACTGCCCCATTGCTTATCATGGTCGGTGTCATGATGTTCAACAACTCCAAGCGCATTGATTGGACTGACTATAAGATCGCTGTTCCAGCTTATTGTGTTTTATTCTTCATCCCTTTCACTTACAGTATTTTGCGTGGTGTTGCCTTTGGTTATGTGATCTACATTCTCGTCAATCTCTACACGGGTGACATGATTGTAAATATTCAAAACTTTATAGCTTCTTACCGTGAGCCATGGTTCAAACCAAAGCCTTTGGCTTCTCAAGAAGTGGAGCACAATGAAGATGAAGCTCATGATTTAGATAAAGCCCACCAAGACCAGATCGTTGCTGAGCAATCAAAGACCATGTTCGGCAGAACAATCTTGAAGATCCAAGACATGTTAGATGCTCAAGAAATGTCTGCCGATACCGGTGTCACGGTGACTGCTATGTAAGGAGCGATAGTAGCATCGCATTGGTTCCTATCTAGTGTGATCATCCCGTGTTTTTTTGGTTAGAAGTTGTTAGAATTGATTATTGACAGATTAGTTTTCAATGATCGTTGTGTTTTATGTGTCTTGTTGTGTATCTATATTTTTTGAATGCGTTGTTGATAATTTTTTTTGCTGCATAGAATAGTAAGTGGTGGTTATAAGTAAATAGCTATCAATATGGTTGGCGTTATGGTTGCAGTACAAGTAGTGGTTGGTTGAATGTTATGTTTTAATAAAAACACTAAGTAAATCAGGAAAAATATTGTTGGTTCTATTAAAACTGGTATTTAAAACAAATTCATTTGCCCCCAATATTACATTATTTGATTCATCATTCATCCAGCACAATCGCATTCAGGAAATATAGTCATGTTGCTACACGTTCATAGACATCGTATGGCCACGAGTAAACATGGTAAAGAGCATCGTATCGATCACACCTGAAACTGCTAACTACTATACACCTCTCGTGATGTAGACAATACTTAATTTAGTGCTTTGGTGCACCTGGCAAAATACCAGCTCTCTCCATAAACTGCAAAACTTGATCTGGAACTTCAGCAAGAACTTGTTGGGCAAGAACAGGAGCGCCACGAGCAGCAGCTTCATTATAAGTAACGAATTGAACAATATCGCGAACAGCAGTTTGGCCACCATATGAAAGTGCCTTCTTATCACTATCAAGCACCTTCATGTCAGTGAAATCAGCCGAACCAATACCAACAATAATGACAGACATTGCCTTGTGGGATGCAGCAATGATGGCAGTTTTGGTTTCCTCCATGTCATTGATGGTTCCATCGGTCAAAACCAACAACACGGTGTATTTCTGAGCACCTGGAGCACAAGTAGCACGGGCAGCAGTGGCATTAATCAAAGGAGCAATCAAAGTTGGGCCAGAGAACATCAATTCCCCAACCTTTTCACGATAAGTGTTCAAGACACCCTGAACACCATGAGCTTCCAATTGATCTGCCTTTACTGGGAAACAGTGTTGAACACCAGTGTAACTTCCATCAGCACTCTTCACTCTAGCACCGAAACCATACACCGGATACAATTTGTCAGTATCATAACCTTCCACAACACCTCCAATGGCAAGAATAGCCTCTTCGTAATGGTTGAACTTGGTGTGAGAAGGATCAATGAAGTGAAGAGAATTTGGTACAGCAGGATCGCCGTTGGAACCAGTAAAGTCGATGGCGACAACCATGTTCACCTCACATCCACCCATAATAAATTGGGAGAATGTTGGGTGATGTTCAATGCGACAATTATTGGCACTGATGGTACCAGAATTGGTGTAACCTTTCTTGCCTTCCTTATCCTTCTCAATGACAGGAATGTGCCCTCCCCCAGAAGCAATCATAGCACGGACGGAAGTACGAACTTGACCCATAGACTGGCTTTTCCCACCATCATCCTTGTCAAATATCTCAAAAAGAAGTGGGCGATCTTGATCACCATTGCAAAGGGTTGCCATTGGAATCTTGACTTCCTTCCACTTTGGACTTAAGTCGTTATCAACGACCTCACTCTTGTGGACAACAGTGTACGTGTTGTCCTCATTGAGACGAGAAAGTTGGTAGAAAGGATCAGATGTATTGAAGAAACCGTCCTTGTTTGGCAACTTGTGTCCATGGAAAGTGCAGACAAAGACATCGCGAGTATCAACAACAGCTTCGGCCTTGACAACGATGTTACCATTGCCAGTTGGATGACCTTCACGGGCCAAAGGAAGAGACAAACGCTGAGAATTCTTCATTAAATCACTCATGCGGAAGGTGACTTCACCGATCAACTTGTGAGCATCGAGGTTGGTCAATTCTGCGTTCATGTCGCCTTGTTGGTAAACGCGCATAGTGACCTCTTGTATAATCTCGAACATGTAGTCCATGGTATAATTCTTCACCCACTTTGGATCGTTGCAATCACGAATAACCTCCGTGATGCAAACTAAGCGGCGGTGGCCATTGTGCTTATCAGTGAGGATCATGGCGGCAAAGGTATCAGCCTTATTGAACATCTGAAGATTTGGCAGTTCAGTGGCGCTGAAGAACAGCTGAACCTTTTCAATCATGCGATCAAGTGGCATTTTCTTGCTTGGGGAAGTGTTTTCAACGAGAAAAAAAGGGGTTTGTAATTGGGCTAACAACTATTGTGTTTGTTTTATGATTGATGAGGATCTTGGATCTTTGTTTTTATCGCTGAAACGTTGAAGATACTTTTCCTCCATTTTGTCTGGTTTTCCGAAAACAGCACATCTGGCATCTGACTCAGAGCCGGCCACACAATACCTACAACATTCCAAATTTCTTCCAACTTCTTGCTGATGATGCTGTTAACGAGGCATGTCAAGCATCAGAAGAAAAGAATAAACATATCACCATCATCTACTTTGCTTCAGTTCCCGTCTTGTCCATCCTCATTCAGAACTACAATCACCTTCGCTGTTCCCACCAGGACCTTTACATTATCAAAGTTCAGTAACTTTAACAATAGCAGTATTAAAATGAGTGAAATAGTCATGCAACAAGATGCTCAATCACAAATCGACAAGTCTTTGATTCTTAATTTTGCTGAAGATAAATATGATGGTGCTACTATCGATGCAAAAACGTTACCAGATACGGACGAAGACTTCAAACTCAAATTAGAGAATAGCTTGGAGTATTGGAAGAACACCAAGAAAAGAGGAATATGGTTGAAAGTTCCCATCGAAAAATCTTCCTTCATTCCTATTGCTGTTTCCAAAGGGTTTATATTTCATCATGCCGAGAAGGATTATGTGATGATGACTCACTGGTTATGTACGGTAACCGAATGCAGAATTCCTGCAAATGCATCTCATCAAGTAGGAGTTGGTGCGATTGTTATACACAATTCAAAGATGCTGTTAGTTCAAGAAAGAAGCGGACCGTTACGTGGAACCGGAATTTGGAAAATGCCCACAGGTCTGGTTGATGCTGGAGAAGACATTGCCACTGCAGCAGAGAGAGAGGTGTTGGAAGAAACTGGTGTCGTTGCTACTTTCGAAAAGCTATTATGCCTTCGTCAAGCACATAATATAAGCTTTGGGAAATCTGATTTATTCTTTGTATGTGTGCTGAAGGCATCTACATTTGATATCAAGATGCAAGAAGCAGAGTTAGTGGGTTGCGATTGGCACGATCCTAAAGTGTTGATGGATCAGCAATTCTTCCGCAAAAGTCCATTGTATTCAATTGTGCATGATTTGGTCATCGAAGAAATGGAAGCGCAAAAGGGTGAAGTCGGTCATCCTCCATCAATGGTTCACGAGAAGCTACCTATCGGCTTTAGACCGGGTGAACAATCGCTTTATTATTTTAGAAAAAGCTCGCCTGATGGAAGCCTATCTACATGATTTTTCAATGATTCCTTAATCTTGATAGTATGTATTGTATTTGAAATGAAGTTGGTTTGGAAAAATAGATATTGTTGCCGTATTGATTGTTGTGCATAGTGAAATAATAACACTAATCAGCCTAACTAAGCAATATATTTGGGGGTTGAGATTTAGGGGTCTAGGGTGACATTCACCTGCAACCATCGAAATCTTCCGCCCGCCAACGCGAATCCCAAGGCAGTTTTATTGACAAGTTTTTAACCTCCACGGTTTTTACGATAAATCCTATATTAACATGAGTGGACGCGGACCCCCTGGAAGAGGACCACCCGGCGGAAGAGGCCGAGGACCACCTGGCGGTGGAAGAGGTGGATTTGGTGGACGTGGTGGCGGACGAGGAGGAGGTCGTGGTGGAATGTTTGAGGAAGGACCACCAGCCGAAGTAGTCGGTAAGTTTTTTTTTTTTTGGTTGTACGAATAATCCATTTGTGTGTTTATCATGTGAAATCGTGACGGAAGCCACGATTGTTGATGTGAAGTGCTTTCGAAGTTCACGAAACTGGTCTCTAAAATTTTACTAATCTACCTTTCTTCCTAACAGAGGTTGGTGCATTCATGCACAGTGCAGAAAATGAAATGGTTTGCAGATTAACACACACAATGATTCCATATTTCAATGCTGGTATTTATTTGGAGAACAAGGCCAAGATCGGAAAGGTCGAGGAAGTCTTTGGTCCAGTGAACAAAGTGCACTTCACAATCAAGCCTGACAATGGTGTGAATGCTTCATCATTCAAGCCTGAAGATAGAGTATATATTGGATCAGATAAGTTGTTACCATTGTCCAGATTTACACAAGAAGCAAAGAAGGGTGGTGGAGGACGTGGCGGTGGAGGACGCGGTGGTTCTCCCGGTCGTGGTGGACCAGGTGGCAGAGGAAGAGGAGGTCCTCCTGGCAGAGGTGGTGGACGTGGTGGTCCAGTATTTGGTGGAAGAGGAGGTCCATCTCGTGGATTCGGTCGTGGAAGAGGACGCGGATAATGTGGAGGTCTTAAGTAACCAATTTGTTCGACTCAATCTACTGTGCCCCTTACAGTTTCTACTGATAGTGTATAAAGTTACCACGAATGTGTGCATAGAATATCATTCGATTATTATTTGATATTCTTGTTGCATTATTCTACCTAAGCCTCTTCCCTCCACTAGTGTATACATAATCGCTATTTAGCAAATGAAGACATACTCTTGAGTTTAGTTGCGTATGGATAATGGAAGCGCAAACGTCTATATTTTCTATTTAGCAACAAATTACTCTTATTGTAAATTAACTAAGAATACCCTTTGTAAATGTTTGCAACTAATTTATGACTGCAGTCGTACAGAATCGTTGAACAATCTATTATTTTCCCCTGTTGCAGGTCCATTGCTGCCATCATATTGTTGATTACCTCTCATACCACTACAAACAATGAAAGTGATAATATTGGTTGCTGCATCAATGAAACGAATTCGATGGTTATAACTATCAGCAATATACACATCACCAACAGTATTCACATACACACCTTCGATTGAAAGATACATACTTTTGGTTGCATATTCATTTACGATTCAGTTACATTTCATAATATTAAGGATGTAACTACGAATGCTCATCATAACTTCCCTTGTTCGCAATCCCAATTTCTGGGCGTTGGCTACTTTTACTGTATCTACCTCACCCTTCACCAGCCAAATTGATTGCAAAGTTTGTAGGAAATTTCGCTCGCGTGGCTGCTCTCGCGGCGGTTCGCCTTGCTATCTCTTCTCATGCTCTGGCATCGTGCATCATCAAAAGTAAAACATAAGGAATCCGCTTCTCCAACAGACATCTTCTTCATCATGTCAGAACGCTCTCCACAAGAAGATCGTCATCACCAACATCATGTTCCTTTGTTACCAATTGTTTTGGAACATGAAGCGGAATTACCAGCTTCTCATCACCATTCTGCCAATGAATTTGAAGAGCCAGATGAAGTCGACGAGTTAAATGATCAAGACTTTGATATTTTACCAATCTTATCTTATGAAAAAGAGATTTTAAAAGCGATACGCGAATCTCAAATCACGATTATTATCGGTGAGACTGGTTCTGGTAAAACCACTCAAATTCCTCAAATTATCATGAAATATGCTAGAGAATTCCTTGAGAAAGACGATTTATCGGGAAATAATAATACCAACTCTCATCAGTTTTCAAAAGTGGAAGTAAAAGTAGAAAAAGAATCCAATCGTGTTGTCTCACAAGAATCAGATCGAAAGAGAGACAATAGATGGGATCCGCCCCGTGAAAGCCGTCGTGGCAACAGTCGAGAGCGCCGTAGAGATGGAAGCACTGATAGAGATCGTGAAAGAGATAGAGATGGTAAAAGTAAACGAGATAGTCGAGAAAGATCTCTTCGCGATAGAAATCGTGAACGCAGACGCGATGACAGTCGCGATCGAATCAGAGATACGGAACGAGACAGAGATTATGATAAACGGCGAAGAGATTCCAGGGATCGTAGAAACAGAAGTACAAGTCGGAGTCGTAGTCGGAGTCGAAGTGTAGATAGAAAGGATAAATTTGGTCGAGACATTGTACCCGATAATCAGGGAAATCATCATAAGGGGGAGAAGGAAACAGTGAAGAATTCACCTCCAACCATCGTCGTCAAAGAAGAACCAATCGATCAAAAGACTCAATCTCAATTATTTCCTAAACGAAAAATGATGAAAATGGCAATAACTCAACCACGTCGTATCGCTGCAATATCTGTCGCACAACGTGTTCAAGAAGAATATGAAATAATGGTAAAGAAAAAGAAATCAGAATTAAGGGGTACTAATACATCTATGAAAATGCAAGATGATGAAAATCGTGATCCAACAATGGAAAATCATTTAGATTTAGGTGGTACAATAGGATATATAGTACGATTTGATGATCAAACTACTGATAATACACGTATCAAATTTATGACTGATGGTATATTAATACGTGAATGTCTATCTGATCCTCTACTCTCATCCTATTCGTTTATTATGTTAGATGAAGCACACGAACGTTCATTAAATACGGATATATTATTCGGTTTATTAAAACAGGTATGTGTAAAGCGTAAGGATTTAAAAGTCATAGTGACATCTGCGACATTAGATAGTGAGAAATTTGGAAAATATTTTAATAATTGTCCAATTATACATATACCAGGACGTTTATATCCTGTTGATATCTATCATTCAAAGACTAAACAAATCATGACATTATCAGGACCAGCTAATAATTCGTATATACAAAGTGCTGTCGATATTGTATTGAAAATACACCATAGACCATCATCAACAAAGGGAGACCAAGGTAAAGATAATGACGATGATGATGGTCATATATTAGTATTTTTAACTGGTTCGGATGAAATTGAAAAAGCATGTTATTTATTAAATCAAGCATTACAAGAAGAACGTTCTAATAACGGTCTGCATCGTGTACCTGACAAGGAGTTGATAATATTACCATTATACTCTGCCTTATCGAATGATGATCAAGTGAAAGTATTTCAAAAGCCTACTATATTATATGATCAATGGTTACAAAAACAACGTAAAGAGCGTGGTTATACTAGTCATGGTGGTGTGACTAAATATCCAAGGATAATACGTAAAGTAGTGATATCTACTAATATAGCAGAGACATCGATCACTGTGCCACATGTCAGATATGTCATCGATGCAGGATTTGTCAAACAAAAAGTATTCGATCCATCCCGTGGTTTGGAATCTTTAATTGTCGTACCAGTATCGAAAATATCTGCGTTACAACGTGCTGGACGTGCTGGACGAACTGGACCAGGTCATTGTTATCGTTTATATTCTTCTGAATGTTTTGATAATTTTAATGATGAAACAATACCAGAAATACAAAGAACTAATTTATCTAATACAATATTATATTTAAAAGCTATTGGTATTAATAATATTATTGAATTTGATTTCTTAGATCCACCATCTACTGAACAAATATTACAAGCATTAATACAATTAAATACTTTAAAAGCAATTGATAATCATGGAAATATTACTAAATTAGGCAGGAAAATGTCATCCTTTCCATTAGATCCACATTTATCACGTATGATGATAGAAAGTGGTAGTAAACATTGTAATTGTTTAGATGAAATTGTTATTATTTGTGCAATGTTATGTGTTGAAAATGTATGGTATAGACCACGCAGTGCTGCACACCACAAGTCAAAACCTCAACAACGCGGGAATAGTGGAAGAGGGGGACCAAACAATAATAACAACAATAAGATGAGTCATTATGGACCTGGTGGCGATGGACAAGATGATTATGATAGTAATAGAAATCAATGGACTTCATTGACACCTGAAGAAGAACGTTGTGAAATTGCTCATGCAGGATTACGACATGATTATGGTGATTTACATACTTATTTAAATATATTTAATGAATTTGAACAATCTAATTATACATATGATTGGTGTGAACGTCATTTTATTAATTATCGTTCAATGAAAACTGCAAGAAAAATTAGAGATGCATTATTATTGGATGCAAAGAAAGCACGTTTACATGAATTGGAGTTTGATATTATACCAGTAGGTGAAAAGAAGGATAAAGAAGCTTCATTAGATAGAAGAATTAGTTATGCTATTCTTGCTGGTTATTTTATGAATGCTGCAACACGTTGTGTTAATGATAGTGTTTATAAATTATTGCCATTAATTGATGCTAAAACGAAAAAGAATTCATCAGGATCGACGAATACAGAAGTTCGTTTGGTACATATGCATCCACAATCAATATTTGCTGTGTTAAAACCATCTGAATTTGTTGTTTATCAAGAACTTGTAAGTAGTACAAAGTTGTTTATCAAGAATGTTGCCAGAGTAAGTGGGAAAGTTTTGGAACAACATCAACAAGCTTGGCATTATGTTGATCCCCGATTATTGAACGGTGAAGAAGTAGATGCTACATCTTCCTCTGCTCGAAAAGAAAGTAATGATGGTCGTGATGATCTTGATGCCGATCATGCAAGCAAAAGGCCAAGGGGTGAAGACTCCAACGCGGAAGGCGGTTCTAGTGCTCAACCACCAAGTGGTTCAACAACCAATAAAGCGCTCTCAGCAGTAGAACAAGCGAAATTGCGTTATTTGAATAGAAAAAGTGGTAAGCAATGATTATCTTCTGAGATTGTGAATGTTTCCAATTTATGCCATAAAAACCGCTGTGGTGATGATAGGATTATAATCGGCTTTTAAAACATACAAAAATTACAAAATCAATTGTATTTCATCGAAATCGTCTAATGTCTGTCATTCCTCTTATTATAAACAGTTATTTATCCACCTATTGACAAGACAAATTGCCTTAACTAACAACTAACTTTTGGTATTCTCTTTGTACCTGGTCCACAACTTTTTGTGTTCCAGCAATTGAATGGCACAGCTGGTCTGACAAAATTAGGCTCTTCAGATTCAGGAGGAAATTTTTCAAATAAATAAGAGCTACTTTTTCTAACAGAAGTTTCAAGAATCAAATGATACCACCAACTTTGTGTCAATCTTTCAAATTCAAATTCTTCCACTTGATATAAAGCTTCAACATAAGCTGATCGCAATAGAGCTTCATTCACATCCGCAAAATCATCCACCAAAAGTACAGGCAATTTCCAGACTGTCTTATCCAAACCAATACCACGCTCTAGTACAGGAACCAATCCCAAAGTTAATGACTCCCATAGTCTATATGTATCATATCCTAATCCAGGGATAGCGATGGTCATACGAGAATTGATCAACTTCAAATAGTACTTCGGCTCATTAACACGACCCTTTAGAGACTTATCGTAACTATCAAATTCAATCAACCTCTCTTTCTTATTGGTTGTAGTATTAGCCATATCATATGAAGTACTTCTGTTTAGCTTGCTGAGAATGCACTCTTTCAATATTGGGCGATATCCCCAATTCGAACTGGCAGTGTACACTAATGCAGATTTCAATTTACTGGGTTTGTCTGGTATGGTGTACATTAAATCCCAGATATACAAGCGCATATTATGTTCTTGTAAGGATAAGCCGCGTGGGGTTGATATCAATTTGCGATGAGATATATTGAAATGTTGGTTTGTGAAGAAAGCGATGACTTGATCGTCGTCGAGAATACGATTGGTCATATACAAATGACTCTCGGTACAACAGTTGACCCAATCTATAGTTCGATTAGGTACTACCATTGAAAACATTCCCCAATTCTCATTCAAATTACTCATAAAAACTATTGGAGTTCGTAGGAATGGTTGTTTATTTTCTGGACTATCGCGATTATGAACCGTCAAGGGTTTCAGCCCTGCTTGTTTCCTTCCTTTTTCCCAAATATCGAACAATCTTGTTCGCAGAACGTTCTTGTCTTCTAGTCTACTCCCTTTGAAGTATGGCTCTTCGGGAAAGCGTTCAAATCTGGTATAACCCATCTGAATAATGGGAGCACGTCCCATCTTATCAGCCAAATACGTTGCAGGCATTTCTATGGAATAGTCGCCTGTCATCATCAAACCTGATGCAGAAATATTTTTCTTTTTCATTTTCTTTATCTTTTCATCCTCTGTTGGAGGGGTCAAGACGAAAGGAAACAAATCATTCTTCTTATCCACAAAGTGATCGACCAAATGATGGTAATGAGTAAATTTGATATCGCCATCAAGAAAGTTCAAAGCATTTGGAAAATGTTGACGAATTCTTTTTAACAAAACATGGTCTCCATTCGCTGCAGCAACTTGAGCTTTCCGCCATCGAATAGGATCTTTTGGGGCTGATAATCGAAAGTGCGATTTTTTAGGCATCGGTATTGAGCACCAAACGGGGTCATCACAGGCAATGTCAGGAATTAGCAATGCGGTCAAATCCTCTTTCTGGTTTTGAACTTCTTCTGCTGTTCCATTTGTAGTCGTAAATACAGTACTAATAAACGTGCTTGAAATGGTAACAGTAGTAGCGAGGCGTTGAAGTGACTGCACATAGCGCTTCAAACTATTTGATTCGGATTGAGATGAGGTTGAGTGCTGGTCGGTGGGCATCAAAGAGAATCTCCACACAATGATGACCATCAAGAAAAACAATCCACCGAAGACCATCTTCGGGGAATTGTGTCTTCTTGTAGTTGCTGCACCACCAGCATGCCCTCCATTCGATTTTTCCATCATCGAAACGTTGAAACGACCAACCAATTCCAACCAAAAATAATTTATTTTGCTTCAGCAGCAGATTGTGGAATTTTTTAAAATTACGCATTACATTTAGAAGCAATAACAATATTGTTGGTGATCCCAGATCTACGCTATTTTTACATTTGTTTTTCTTCCCAAGTCTTCAATGGAAACGATGTTGCTCATTTTCTGTTGTATTGTTCTATTACTTGGCACTGCGGCTGATGGGATCGAGAAGAGAAGAGCGAAGTTTCCACCACAACGCAGACTGACCAAACCCGAACAAGTCGAAATCCGTTGGTATGAATTGATCCAAAAACGTCATACATATATCGAAGATGCCTCGATATACTATTTACAACAATTTTTTAATCCATTTCACTTTTTACGAATATTGGAAGATTTCAATGATGTCAATAAACATTTCCCTATCACTCACGTCATGTCCTTTACTTGCCCAACACCCACTGCCCCAGCTTCCCGTCGAACAGAATTGATCAGAGACATGAATAATAGATTCATTGAGTATCTCTATGTATGTCGATTACAGTCAATTTCATCTATTAAAGCATATTGGAAAAAGTTTTATCCCTCGTTTGCTTCACCAGTACGTCATTTCCCTATGAATGACGACATTGAACCCACTCTGGTGGAAGATACATTCAATCACTTACAAGGTGTGACTGTTCCATTCGACCGCCCAATGGATAGGAGATTTTGGCTATTCGATTTTATTTTAAATCCTAGCTCTGAGTTTGGTGGATTGCGTATGTTTGAAGAACGCTTAAAGGTACTTTCTGATCCAAATATATTGTTTGAAGATCTGGCAATTGAAGAACAATCTCCAACTCCTCAAGGCAAATATCTCGATAAAGATTTTATTCGCGAGCATCGCACGATGTGTCATCAAACTCACCTAGCAGTGATGAAGGAATTGCAAAAGGTTCTACAATCGGTGATTATCAATATTCCAAAATTGGGAAAGGGAATATGTAACATCGATGTCAAGGCTGAAAAACAATCTTTTATGGATATTAATACCATCGACACTGAAATGGAAGACAAGGAAAATGAACCAAAAGATGAAATTCAATATAGTGGTAATTTACATGATAATGAAGAATGGACGATATCTGCATTGAAAGAGCATTTCGTTCCGACCTTTCTCACCATGCAGCAAAACGATACAATTCATCAAGAGGTGTATGGCATTTTAATGGAAACCTACCTGTCAGAATATCTTATTCCATTCTTAGAACATGATTTTTGTTCAATATTGTCGTATGATATTTCAAAGGAAAAACATCCACCAAGAGTAGCAGTTGCGCAAGATAGTAGTTATCGCGAATGTGATGGTCAGATAAAGGATATTCATCTCCTTGTTAAGGAAAGATCTTTAGAAAATACAACATCCATTGGAAAGTGCCTCTCGGGAATGACTTCAATCATGCAATTTGATACAAATTATTTGGCCGATAGGTTTAAAAAGTGTGAAGTATTTGAAAGGGGATTGTATTTGTAAGTTCATTCTTTTATTGACAATATTGTTGATGAATATTTATTTTCATTTATTTTAGTGCTAAGAATTTTTCCCAAGCCGCGAAAAATGAAATTCTACTGAGGGATTCATATGGAGGATCTATGACCATACGTGATGTTGGATGCTTTGTTGTTGAATCACAATCACCGGCTATGGCGGTTTCTGAGGATCAATTTTGTGTGCCAATTTCAATAGATTTAGCAGATTATAACACTCTCAATATATTGGCCGCGTTTGCTATTGCTCCAGAGGCGATGGACACTGCAACTCATATATCTGACGATATCTCAAGCAAATCGCTAGTCCTTGGCTTCGGTGGTGGCGAGTTTCATCATGCATTGATTAAAAGCTTTCCTTCTATGTCCGTGGAGAGTGTGGATATCAGTTCTGGGGTAGTCACGATAGGATTCGATTACTTTGGGATGGGTCATTTGGTGTGTGAAGTGAAGGAATATGACAATGAAAGACACGAGTTTCAAAGAGTTGAGCATGCATTGTCAAATTCAATTGGTATAATCGACAGTAATATAGTGAAAATAGATTCGAATGACTGTCGTTCAAAACTGACAGTGATGGATGGTTGGGCATACATAAGGCAGCAATCTGAAAATATTGATGTCTCTCCAGAAACAACTGAAGGGTTTGATTACATTTTCTTGGATGCCTATGATGAGAAATCTACTAATTGGGAAGGAAATGCCTATTCTGGTGAGAGTGTACCAGCAGGGTCAACGATGATTTACACAATCCCGAGTGTTAAAAAGTTATTGCGCCCCACTACTGGTGTATTGGTAGCTCATTTGCACAAAGATATGAATTTCAAAAGGTATTATGATAAGATGGTGGAAGTATTTGGTGTCAATGACGTTACGGTATTTGAAGTTTCTCTCAACGATGCCATTATTGTTGCTTCACGAGATCGATTTGGCGCAGAGTTTGAAGAAGTTCAATTTACAGGTGATGGAGAATCGATTAATAATTCTATAAATAAGAATAATCACTATACATCTTTATCTCATCCATGCAATGAAGAAGATAGAGCGGCATTCCCAATGAAAATGTTGGATAATGCCAAATTATTAAATCTCACTCCTCATATGTCTTTAATGTATTTGTTATCTTTGAATTGCAATCCATTTGTATCATATACTGCTACTTCTGTATAATATTGATTTAGCTATAGTATATTGTCACGTGTAATGTTCTTTGTGTGATGGTTTGATCCAATCAATCCATAATTAACCATAGCGAGTTGTCATAGTATGTGTGATGGTTGGATTGATTGAGATAATACCTATTTGGTATTGTACACAATGATAATCGATGAGAATAAATAATTTTGTGCACCCATGAATTGCAAAGAAATTGAATTTTACTCCTTTTATGTCGTTAATTAAATTGTCAAACATTAATTATGGTGCATCATATAAGTATTTCCGTAATTCATTGATTAGATTTAATATAAAAAAAATTGTTTCTACAAATATAATCGAATTATTTACTTGCTACCAGAAGCATCAGCAGAGCAAAGTACACAATGACATGTAAACCCATAGTTCGTTTTCAAATGATGTTGTCTTCTACATATATTTTCACCTGCTAGATCACCAATATAATTCACTGTAATTTCTTCATTAGCAACTATATCTTCAAGTGAAAAAAAGAGCATATCCGTTTTATGTAAACGAACACCATGAATATTAGAAAAAAGAGTATTTGGTTTGCAACTATGATTGGCAAAAGAACTCAATAAGCACAAAGTTGAATAATGCTCATCATTGCCCTTACAGACACTACCAAAGCCATTCCTCATCAAAGCGGAATGAACTACAGCAAAGTCAGCAACATTGACACCAATCAATAACTCTGGACAATACGCTTTGAATCGTTCAAAGAAGAGTCTCAGAGTAGGTCCTTTGGGATATTCAATCACAGGTCTCTTGGCAGGATCATATGGGCTAGTGGTATCAGTTGCACGATGTAAGTGTTTGAAATCAGGCAATTCAAACGCTGATATTCCTTGATATTCGGCCATTATCATGAGTTTCATACCCAAACAAGCATTAAAATTGATACCCGGTGATTTAGAATTCATACAAAGTGATCTTAGAAAGTCATACCATTTAGAATGACAGAGAAGAGGATGGTATTTTCTAAATGCATCATCGCGACAAGTATGACTACAAAAGCGATCACCGCACTCCACACATATACACGGTTCACATTCTAAATACAATCAAAGCATAAGATTAACGTATATTAGTCATAGCAATGCTCAACTTACCTATTCCGCCAGATACTTTGAGATTATTGTATATTTCATTATTAATAGGTTGTCCACAATGTGCACATTCACTAGGATCTTGTATGACTGTTGAAAATCCAGCGATTTCTTTCTCTGTCAAAAATAATGGTTGATGTTTTGGAATATCAGTTGTTGCAATCATCTTAAAACCTCCGCGTGTTGGATCATGTACAACCCGAACTTTCTCTACATAACTCATTTCCGCTGTCTCTAATATTCGTGATCTCACTTCATTCAAATGTCGCAATACGACTTGTGGATTTCTATCGCCATCAGAACGACAACGATATTCCATTGGCAAACAACAAGTCGCACGAATATTTACAGAGATCGGACCTACTGATAAATCAGTTCGATTTGTATCAGATTCATAGACATTGGCAGACGATGAAGATTGTATGACGTTGTTCTTCGATTCATACAATAATTCTTCATGTAGTCGAAAAAAGAAAATAGAACTTAATTGAAATAATTTCCTATTTTCATTATCTTTCATATCCGAGAATATCTGGAAAGAGATAACAAGGAAATGGTCATCTCTTCCGGCAGAGGAAACATCACCTTGCAAATCTGTCAGTGATCGATGTAATAATGCGGTGATCACTGGATCTTTAACCATTTGCTGCAGCAATTCCATAAAAGCTACCATTGAGGGCATCGCTCCTCGATAGTCTCTCATCATCATCAGCGCCATCACCTTCAGTAAATAGATTTGAGCTCGATTCTGCACGGACAAATCCTTCGCTATCTCCTCCATACATTTAGCATCTCCGTAGGCATTCAAGGCGATCTCACATTGAAGACTTACAACCGCTCTTCTCCGAAGCAAATCGACATCACGAGGAGATACTTTCAATGCTTTGCATAAGTCATCATACGCAAGCCACTTGTTTGCTTCAGGGACGATGAGATCCGGAAAGAATTCAGCAACCAACGATGAGAGAGGAGTCTCTAAAAGTATTTGGAGAGTGGACCACAATGATTGAAAGAGCGTCTTATGAGTCTCAAGGATCGATGATTCGAAACATGGGATAATCTTCTTTGCAGATTTTTTCGTTGATGCAGAAATATTGCGTTGACATTTGGTGCAATCGCAAGAGAAGTGGTATTCTTCTTTCAGATAATCATTTCGATATCTGACTGACTCGGAATGCATTGAAATTGGGAGATAATTAACAAAAATCTCACAATTAGCAGGGATTGATTGAAGAGCTGTACCAGCCAGCACATTCCTTGCGTCCTTATCAATAAACTCCTGGAATTTTCCATTTGGCTGACAGTCATGATTTGCGAAGGATGCAACAAGATACAGATTTGAATGATGAACTACGCCTGGATTGACCCATTCACAGATTGTGTTATTCATTGAAATTGAATGAACAACAGCAAATTCCGCAACATTCATGCCAATCAATAGAGTAGGACAATATCCTTTGAAGCGTTCAAAGATTTGCCTCAATACTTCAGCACGATTATACTCTACCACTGGTCTGTTGGCAGGATCAATTGGTTCTTTGGCATCCATTCTTCTAGAGAGAATGTTCACACCTGGTAGATCAAAAACAGATATTCCTTGACATTCTGCCATAAGCGACATTTTTAATGCCATACAAGAATGAAAGTTAATACTTGTAGAATGACTTGATATCTCTAATGACCTTACAAAGTCATACCATCTTGATTTACATAATAAACGATGATATTGAGCATATGCATCGTCTTTACACTCTTGGCAGCAATACAAATCACCGCATGAAGAACATTTCAACTCTACCAAAACGGAAATCAGATTAACCTATACCCGAAACTAATCTTTGGGAAACCTTACCTCTATGACCACTCGATGCCAGTTTTGAAGATGTAGACTTACGCAAGTCTTTGAGACAGTGTGAACATTCAAATTTAGACTGAACAGCAGTACTAAAACGGGCAATTGGCTTTTCCAAAAGAAATTGTTGTCCTTGAACAAGGTCATTTTTGGCAACCATCTTGAAGCCACCCTTCTCATTATCCACAGTGACTCGCACATTCTCCATAGCCTCACGACGCAGTGTAAATAGAGTTCTTAGCACATTATTAGGATGTCGGTCACCACCAACACCATCACGATATTCCATTGGAATAACACAAGCACTGAACGTGAACGCAGCAGAACCTCTCGCCATTAATATTGGAAGATCAAAAGCAGAATCGTTTTCTAGATTTTTCATCAATTGAAAGCGATATGCCAAATCCAAATGAAGATAATAGAATAGACGAGGAACTAATTTCCATTGAATAGGTATTAACAATGAGCAATTGGATGCTAATGATGGGGATAATATTTGTTGTTCGATCTGTAAAGCGGTTATGATAAGTATATCATGACTAATAGCATCTATCTCATTGTTATGTAAAAATGTGAACAGTGGGACACACAGCAGTGACATCTTGAATATCAATGGATTTTGAATCAAAGAATCAACTCTAATTGTCAATTTAATGAAGGAAATCATTGACTTCATGGCTTCTCGATAGTCTTTCATCAGCAACAACCCCATCACCTTCAGCAAGTAGATCTGGCAACGGTCTTCCATCGGCCAACTCTGCCCTATTCCACTCACTCTCTCTATCTCCTCCATACATTTAGCATCTCCGTAGGCATTCAAGGCGATCTCACATTGAAGACTTACAACCGCTCTTCTCCGTAGCAAATCGACATCACGAGGAGATACTTTCAATGCTTTGCACAAGTCATCATACGCAAGCCACTTGTTTGCTTCAGGGACGATGAGATCCGGAAAGAATTCAGCAACCAATGAGGAGAAGGGAAACTCAAGAAGAAGCCTGAGAGAGGGCCAATAGGATTGAAAAAGGGCCTTATAAGTATCAAAGATGGAGGGATCAAAGCTTGGGATATCTCTGAAATCATCGAATATAGTTGAGAGTCTTTCACTTTCACTGGACATGCTGACTCAATAGTAAAATAATATATACTTTAAGGGCAATTTTCAAGTCAATATTTCCATTCAAAATATAAATGAATATAAAATTATGAAATAATTCATATACATATCATCATTTCAAACAAATCCAATCATCACTTGAAGTTGAAAGTGACACCACTCGTACGTTGCGGAACAGGTAAAATTTGAACTGGTTACACATTGTGTGACGCCCACATCGATATCGTAGATACTAAGCAGGTGAGACGACAATGCTACTCCACAAAAACATTCCACTCTAGCAGCATTCTGAATTTCCAAGTATTATAGATTATAGGATCGAATGTATCATAGATTATACTTCTACATCAAGATCCCGATCTGGGATCCGATCCTCACACTTTCACACTTGGTTGCTATAACATAATTGTAATAGAAGTATATGGAATACGATATACTTCTACTTTGAACTTCTATATGGGATTCATCATTGCATTTGCTGCTGCCCCTGTGCTGCAGCAGAAATGATGCAATGGCGCTGGGCTCTGGTGCTGCTGCCTGCTGCGGGCGCCTGCGAAAAGAAACGAACTAACGGACGTTCACAAAAAATCTTTCTCAATTCTCGGAAATATCTTTCAAATTTCCCACAAACAATGGTGCATTTGCATTTTATCCCTGCATGTTCACCATACAAAATGAGATTCTTCCCACTTTAAAACAGCACCGGTGCAAACATACGGTGAAGTGGTGGAAATTGACATTCAAACAGTTCAAACAGTCACCAACAATTTTTATCCCTACTTTTTATTGAGCATTGTCTGCAGTCTGGGCTCATTTACGACAGTCATTCCATCCCAGCTTGTAATTTTCACTTTCCAGTACACTTTACTGTCAAAATTATTTTTTTCTGTTTATTGTTGAAATAACATTTGTCGTTTATTCATACATTCATGCCCCAAAGCTATATTCACTGATCAATTTCTATAATTTGGCGGATTGTGTCTTTTCGGTTGCTCCATCTTTCGTTTACCACTTTGGTAGATTGAGGCTGCAATATGCAACATCAACAACCTCCTTCTCAATCCTTCCCGATGGCAAACCACGAAAACAATGTGACACCCATGCGCACATTGTTTGTGGGTGATCTTTCTTTCTTTTGTGAAGATTCTGATCTGCGAATGTTGTTTTCATCTTTTGGAGAAGTGATAAGTGTTGAAATAAAGCGTGGTAGAGCTACTGGAGACAGTTTGATGCATGGATTCGTTGAAATGGATTCTGAGCAGAATGCTGAAGTTGCATTAAATGAGCTGCGAAACAAGAAATTTCTCGGTCGTAAAATGAGAGTATCATGGGGAAGCGGTCCAAGCGAAGAAGTTCAAAATGTTGCCCAAGAGAGAGAACATTGGATTCAGTTGCATGTGAGCTTCGTGAGTAGATTGGTAAGTCA
>JACCEA010111437.1_pt1 | contig 31354 bp, 26 predicted proteins | sample 7449851 | NCBI WGS metagenome assembly JACCEA01 (sample SAMN15323453, study PRJNA562643) | freshwater metagenome | isolation source: river surface water | place: USA:Blue River Watershed | collected 2017-08-18
ACCGGTAGCAGTTGTTGGAACGAATCCTTCATTGCTATCCTCCAGATATCTGTGGAAAAATACTTCAATGTTCTCGCGGATCAATTTAAGCACAGTAAACTTGGACAACGTTCCACCTCGCTTGTATTGATATATTCCTGTTTGCAAACAGATGAATGCCAAATACCTGGAGTTATAACCGAAATCTTTCAATACATTAACCAATAGCTCAGCAGGAGACTGCGTAGAAAAAGAAGGTTTGCATTCGACTTTCAGAAGCCTCTGGTAGATCACAATATTTAGTTTTAAGAGTTCAAAAGAAGCAACATCGTACAAAAAGCATCCCTTCATCAAAGGAATAACGTTTGCAATATTGCGTGCAATCGATGCAAATGATTTTATATCTTCTGATACTTTCAATACACTGTTGACTGCTTCTTCGAAAATATTAATAATCATTATCTGAAAGCTGCTCTCAAACGAAGGTGCAAAACTAATGGAATATGCACTAAAGAAGTTATACAATAGTTTCGAAGCATCTTGCTCTCGCAAACCGTGCTCCATAATCAACAAACAAGATTGCCGTAAATGCCCTCCCAAAGCATAGGTTATATCCAGTTGATTGCGATCGTTTCCGTCACTCAAATCATACGACTCTCGCTCAAATTCAAGTGGATTCAACAAACCAGACACACCACCAGATAAACGGATATAGTCGTCATTGATTGCAGATGTCAAATCAAGTGTATTAGCATCTGAGAAAATACGCGTTCCATATTCTGCGAAAGCATTTGTGCAGCTCAGCATTGCCCATAAGTGAACCTCAATTGCAATTTTATTCTGCATCAATGCTCGAAAGGAAGAGCAAGATTCGAATGCACGCTTTAATGTTCCTCCAATCAACTCAACGACTTTAATAGAATGATCTCTTTCTGCATTTACTAAACACTCGTAAAATATATTCAGCAATGGTAAGGTCTGTTCAGATAAAGTCGGATCATTTATAATGGGGCCAATGCAATCATCCAAATCTAACAAATTAACAAATCGAGACACACTCTTCAGCTGGGAAGGGTGCAGCAACAGTTGCATCGGTATTCCAAATAGCAAACCAATCAATGGTAATACAACTGGAATTTCCTGAGTTTTTGAGCAAAGCAATTGATACAATATCTGATAGCCTTTCAATTCACAAAATTCCCGTACATATTCTGCATCGCGCTGAATAAACATACCCAGTAACCTTAATGATTGAGACATGGTTGCTATTTCGTTTGACCTTTCCAAAATGCTGAGCAACCAACTTGGATTACATCGCTGACGAAAAAGCTGACATTGTTCTGAAGCGTAAGAAGACTTATTTGAAACGCCGTTATTTGACATTTTTCGACCACTCTTACGACTTTCATCGATGGCGATATCTTCATATAAGGTCATTAAAAGTCGGATGAGAAAAATACGAAAATATTCCATTGGAGATAATCTACGATCTGGTCGTGAAGACGAATATGTACAGAACGGAAGTTCATGAGAATTATCATCATCTTGTTCAGACATAATTCCATCTCCTGAGTGTAGAAATGTATATTGTACCATGCAACATATGAGGTCTAAATCCTTGCCGCGTAATTCAGACGCGACAATATATTGAATGCAGCTGGTCGCAATATTAAACAATTCATCCCCAGTTTCACGAAAGTCTGCGACTTCAAAAGCTGAACGACATTTATAGTTCCATCCATCAATAGAAGTAGACCGAAGACGCTGCGCTAGCTGTTGTGCTTTTTCTACAATGTTAAAACACACCATCAGAATCCATCTGGTCGTACCTAAGGAAGAAAGTTTCATTAAGTTAACACTACCATATTTCTCATCCTTTAACATTGTCTTTATCCTAATCAACAAATAAACAACCATGCTGTAGTTAGCAGCACCCCAAATATGATTATTGAAAATTAATGCGAGAGCAGCAGAAGTATCAAGAACGAAAGCTGATTCTGCGAGATTTCTACCGGTGGCTAAGGATTTTTCCACCATGAAATCTAAAAGCACCGACAAAGTGGATGTTGTAATCGCCACTCGAGGCATTTGATGGAGAAGAAAAGCAATGGCATGATATGTAATGAGATGGAGTTGGCGCAAGTTGTATAGGGATTGACGCGATGCGTACATAATCAATCTTAAAGCGCAAATAGCAGAGGATTCATCTCGAGCTGCTGATAGAAAAGGAAGTATAGAGTCCGGACCGCCCATGCTTGCTACGAACATTCCGAATGAGCAACAATTACCAATACCACCGCTTGGGGCTAAAGTTGCGATCGATATATTGCAATCATAGTTTACAACATTCATCAAAGTAAATCGAGATGGTCTGACTTTGGTACAAAGTTTAACCACTCTGCTAGTGTCAGTTTTCTTGGCAATACTGAATGACAGTCGCTCTTTATGGCTCGCGAGAGGATTAACAATTATTACAGGTGCTCTTAATTGTGTGAGTTCATAGTCATCAACACAATCTTTGTGTCGCTCGACCTTGGGCTCAACAATATTCTCGATTCCTTTCAAACCAACTTTCTCAAGATAGTTTAACCCACTCTTTGCAACATAGTTGGCGATGCGAATACCATTGTATGAAAGAGACAAAAGATCATCTTCCTTTTGATCTTCGTAAACATGAAAAAACTGTGGACCTCTGAAGTATAGAAAGGATACATCTTTGAAATTCAATACCTCATCAAACAATGCGATAGTTCCCACATGCAAGGACAATGGATCAACCACAGTTGACACATTCTCCCAAGTTGGCTTCGCATATCCAATACGCAGTTCTCCACCAGCAGGAGAAACTGAGAAACATTCAGTGGTTAGACTGTTTAAATTTAGCGGTGTCCACTGGACACCATTCATGTAGATATACACGGCTACTTGAGTAGCTGAACCAAAACGCTTGTTTCTTTTAAAACATACTGTAAGATGGGACCATTCTTGAGTGCGCAATGATACGAGAGGCTTGAATCTAGCAGGTTCTTCTTTGACGCTACCATTTTGTGATGTGGTTACAATTACTTCGTTCGTTTCTAAATTTAATTCGATAGTAATGCTGCAACTATTAACTGCACTTTCGAAATGGATCAAAGGAATAATCACAGCACTCTTTTCCGTACGGCTAACACCAAGCTTGAACCACAACGATACTGAGGAAGCCATTGAGGGGAAGGGTATTGAACTTTCACTGAAGTAAATTGCTAATGAGTTACTCACAGACATATCTGCTTGCCCACCAACTGTTAGAGAAAAATATGGCCCATCATTTCCAAAGGGGGCAATAATGCCATCCAAGTCGGCGTCGAAGTACAAGGAATGAGCTTCCTCGATTGCTTTAAATGCAATATCATATCCACCATTGGTCAAGCTTTGTAAACTCGTGCGTAAATTGGGTCTTATCAAATAGCGAAGCATGGCAGAACCAGATTCTAGCGTCAAATTTCCACGTGTCAGTAACGAAACCAACCGCTTAACTAGTTGCACGCTACTTTCATTCTTCTGTACTTTCTCAGTGGTAAAGGTTTTTAAAAGCCTTTGAACAATATCAGCTTCCAATAGTATACTCCTATTTAATGCCACATTTTGCTGCATAAAGTCGACCAAAAAATTGACAAATAGCATTACCACATCCTCCGAAACCATTGTAATAATTTCCGACAATACATCAACCGCGGGGCCGTAGATGTAATCAGGGCTAATTGAAAAGATAGTGATGAATTGAAACATAGTATCAATAGCACTACTCCTATAAGGAGACTCAAAAATGTTTGTTTCCACAAGTAGCTTAGCAAAGCAGAAGGCGAATTGACCATCAATTGAATCATCATTTGCAAGAAACAACAAGAGTGACAAAAATCGAACGACCGATTCAAGGACTTCAGCAAGTTGTAAATCATCACAAACACCCGCAAAAGCACCTTTCATACAGCTTAACACGTGGAAGGCACAATGAAAGCCGCCTTCACGAGCATGCATCGACCCTGAATCATCGCTTTCGAGCAGAATTTTCCACAAGCTTTCAAACATAATTGTTTGTTTATCCCAAGAACCCTTTATTTCTCGTATCCAACTCATAATATTTATTAGACTTTCTTGCAAATAGCTTTTATCAATTTTGGAAAATTCTTCGTGCAAGCGCAGCAACGTCCCCAAAAACTCGGCCGAGATATTTTTCGAAGCTATAATCTTACGGAAAGACAAACTTATCCCTGTTTTCCTCACCTCCTCAGCAGCTGCAATCGTCTTGGCATTTAACACGATAATAAGGTCAACAATTTTCTTGAAAATATCAAATGTCAGCTTGTCAACTTGTATCCCACCAGATACTTCAAAGCATAGCTTTTCAAATGGATCACACAAGATTAGCTTCAGCAGACCGTTTCGGAGAAAAGTTTCTGCTCCATTCACACTAGAGCGGCTGATCGCATCAACAGAAGAAAATAAAAGATCAGCTTGGAAGCCGGCTTGCATTCTCGATGATAAAGTGAGATGGATGTCAGTTGCTCGTAAAACAACAACCGCACTAGCGGCGCACAAGGCGCGCAGAGTCATTTCAGATGTATAATCGGTGCATTGACAAACGTAGTTAGCAGTTGTTAATACCGCAGTAATCGTTTCGGCTTGAGGAATAGATGGTATGGATACAATTAATGTGGGTATGAAACAATAATTGGATTCTAAAGAAGTGCAATTCGCAGGATCATTGGAGTACAATGTCAGCAAAGAGTATGACATCCCTTGAATAATATGCTCCTTCTCTAAATTTGCACCAAAAGAATCAACAACGGCAAATGAAGCTTCTACCAACTTTTCAGTTTTATCTTTAGCAGAGAAACCACTGCCTAATCGCAATGTATCAAGCAAAAATTCTGAAAGGATGTTTGGGATGCAGGTGAAAGAAAGCATGTCTTCAGCCTTCTTGCTTGGACCGCTGAACATTGTCATCATCGTATTCAATGTTTGCAAGAAATGACGAGAAGAACAACTTCTTAGTATTTGAAGAAATAGACGAGATCCTCCTGCTATTTCAAAATCATTAAGCAAAACAGAACTTGTCCCGCCACCAGCATTTACAACATCCACCACGCATTTGATACCAGTGATCCACATACCTTCTCTCTCAGCGGCCAAACCACGGAGAAGGAAATCTGTACTATCGTTACCATCTCTTGAAGCATTCAGGTTTGAAGTTGAATCAGAAGTGACCATTACAAGTTCCCCTAACTGTCTAACCATGTGATTAACTGCCTGAACATCGTGCAGAAACCAAATTTGCTGGGAAGTGAATCCACTTTTGCACATAGCAAAAATAATATCTGCAGAATGGATCTGTATATGAATTCCCTTTGACGGAAAAATTCCAACGGGAAATGTTAATATTTTTACCAACAATTGCCGGACTTGTTCGATGGTACTTGCTTTGGAACAAAGCTTTTCCATTATTTTACAAATATTGCGGGATGCATTATAAGTGACACCACAATCACCTTCGAACGATTCACAATTTTTAGATTGTTTAATCTCCATCATGCGCAACAGTCTCAGTGCTTGGAAAAGCACAGTCGCTAAGTTTGCCTGACTGCAAATTTCGATGAATTTGGGGTGGTCTACATATTGAAGCAAAATATTAACGCAACCCACCCCTCTTCCTCGAGAAAATTCAGCAGGGTCAACAATAAATGATTGATCATCAAGAATATCGAGAAGGGTTTGATAACCGCTGATGCTATCCCCTTTCAAGTTGGCGGTATCGCTGACAATCTCTTGTACAGAATCAGCAAGTGCATTGGCAGCACCACTGATAATAGAGGGGACAAGGTCAGGAGAAACTATTGGAGGATTCCTATTACCTCGCCCTAATCTATTTTTCAAGTACCCTATCCTAGAAGCGGATGAGCTGCTCGTATCACTACTGACAATACTGTTCCCAGTATCTTGGCCTGTGGTGGTTGGATTTTGAAGGCCATTGGATCCAACATTTGTATCTGAACCGAGGAACGAGAAGAATTTCCTCATTTCAGCACTGAAGTGGAATACTTGACAGCAATGACTTGCAATCCTACTGCATTCAGCAGTTAATATTTCCAATTTGGCATAGGTAGATAATGTAATTATACAACGCAACTATGCATATTACTACTTATAATTATGTAATATGTAAAATTTCTAAAATTTCTGGAAACGTGTATTGTAGAATAAAATATCCATTCCACTCCGTTGCACATTCCAGGCATTGTATGTACAAGTATTGATTGTACAGTATTGTAATGTACAACCTTTATTAGCATGAGTAAAGCATCATAATAAGATAAAGTTAGTGGTAGAAAATATTCTAATATCCACTAATTTTTTCCTTGAAGAATGAATCGATTGGAGAAACTGTCCTTGTACAAAAATATACTGAGAAGTGCACTAGCTTTTCCCAGCATCAAGCGGCATAGTCTTGTGTTGGAAATCAGGACATCATTCAGAGAGAACCGATTTTTGGAAGACCCAACAGAGATTGACAAATGCCTTGGGATTGCATTGAAAGGTTTATCTCAATTATCAATGTATTCCTCTTTAAAGCCGAAGTCGAATCAATGGACAGTGTATTTAGAACAGAATCCAATGCCCAAGTCTCAAAGATAATCGAATTTTTGTGTTTTGAACTAAAGTGTCTTTGGACATGAATAATAATTTGCTACTGAATGTTGCAGTTTTCAAATGGTACAAGACTCTCTCCATCAGTAGGTATCCGAAACGTCCTTGAATGCGTATATGTAAGTAAATAAGACTTTTAACTTGATAATAATGGTAAATCTATCATCGCAATTGATAATAATCGCAGATGACTTTCCTTCTCATTTGTTATTGGGAAAGATATTATGTATTTGTCTAGTACATAACGAATAATCATCAACATCATATACTTCCTCTTGAAATAAATATACCAACCAACTGTTTTGTTGTATTTTCAATTAAATTCGTAGATTATTTTTGGAATATCCTGTTACATGTCGGTTTTATAAGAAGGCTAATTGGGTGGTGCCACCTATAGAAAATAAATAAGTGACTCAGATGAGAATGGATTAACGCACACACATACGCAAAATACGCCCATTGTCACAAAAATTAAGGCGTAGGTTTACAGCATATATAGTCGTCTGAATTTTCCAATTGGGAAAGTTAAACTCTAAGGTGCACCCTAGAACTCCTATTTTACAATGTAAAAATCAAGTTTTGAATTCTCCTACTTTATTACAAGCGAATAAATAGGAAATTGATTGGTGATTCGAGATTCCATCTTACTTCGTGACCATAATTTCCAAACAAAATAAATTGAACGGTAAGATTTGAGAGATGAATCCAAATGCAAAGCCTTTTGTGTTTAATCCTGGTGCATCGGCATGGACGCCACCAGCTGCTGCACCGATCACAGTAGCATCACCTGTTCAGCCACCCATTCCGGAATTGCAACCTCAGGTCACGTCGTCCAAACCGGAAGAAGAAGCTGATGAGGATGAAGATGCGATAGATGAAACAGACCCTCTTTGGATAGCAACGCTTAAGCTAGCTGAAGGGGATCGAGAAAAAGCTGTGAAGTTGCTTGCAGATCCAGACAGTTTGATGCAGTATCCGGAGATAAGATCCGTCATGGAGGGTGCCGATGATGGGGATGTTGACATGAAAGAAATTCCAGTGGAAGTTTCTGCACGGGAGGAAGTTTCTGCGGAGAGTTCTACAGAAAGTCCAAAGAAGCATGAATCCACCCCAACGCCTTCCAAACCAGAAGTTCAAGACGATGCATTTGATGCTCCATCAACTGAAGATCTGACCTTATCAGAGGGGGATCCAAGAGAGCATTTAAACTTGGTTTTCATTGGTCATGTCGATGCAGGTAAATCAACCCTTTCCGGGAGCATTTTGTATTTGATGGGAAAGGTCGACAAGCGAACCATCGAGAGATTTGAGCGTGAAGCTAAAGAGAGGAATCGGGAATCTTGGTTTTTAGCTTTTATTTTGGACACATCCGAAGAGGAGAGAGCAAAAGGCAAAACGGTTGAAGTTGGTAGAGCGCATTTTGAAACTGAGAAGAATCGATATACCATCCTAGATGCACCTGGACACAAAAATTATGTGCCAAACATGATATCAGGAGCCGCACAAGCCGATGTAGGGATTTTGGTCATTTCGGCTAGAAGAGGAGAATTTGAAACCGGATTTGAGAAAGGTGGTCAAACGAGAGAACATGCGTTGCTTGCGCGCACTCTTGGAGTCCAGCATTTGGTAGTGGTGGTCAATAAGATGGACGATCCAACTGTGGAATGGGACAAAGCCCGCTATGAAGAATGTGTTGGTAAATTAAAACCATATTTGAAGAACTGCGGTTATGTCATCAAGAAAGATGTGAAATTTATTCCTATTTCTGGCTTGAATGGTGATAATGTCTTGAACGAAGTTCCATCTTCCAAGTGCACATGGTGGAAGGAGATGTATACCACCGGTGGCCACAATACTTTTACACCTACGTTGCTCTCAACTCTTGATTCATTGGCCATTTCAAATAGAAATGCTGATGGTCCTCTTCGTGTTCCGTGCTTGGACAGATACTTTGAAAGAGGATGTGTCGTGATGGGAAAGGTTGAGAGTGGGACTCTTCGTGTTGGCGATGAAGTACTCATCGCTCCAACAAAAAAGAAGGCCAAAGTTGAAGAAATTGTGATTGTTGAAGATCGTGTGCGTTGTGCGAAACCTGGTGAAGATGTTATGATTAAGTTCCAGATAAATGTTGAAGATATTCAGAAGGGCTATGTATTGTGCTTGCCCAACCAGGTTTGTCCAGCTGTTACGGAAATCAAAGTGCAATTAGCGTTAGTGGATATGCTTGAACATCGTCCTCTCTTTACGCCTGGCTATGAAGCAGTCATGCATGTCCATACAGTTGAAATTGAAGTCAATTGTTTGGAGCTTGTTTGTGTTATTGATAAAGGTAATAAGATTCGCCGCCCATTTGCTAGAACTGGTCAAGGATGCATTGCTAAATTACAGATGCCTTTGCATACTTGCATGGAGCCGTTTGATCTTATGCCAGCGTTGGGTAGACTAACACTAAGAGATGAAGGTAGAACCATTGCAATTGGCAAGATCTTAGAGGTTATCACCAAGTAAATGGTCATTATGTAGTTTTTTTCGCTTTATTTTGAATGATGACCTGGTTCACCAATGACAATTACGATACTGAAATGATAAGTTTGATAATTCATTGTAAGTGTCGGATTCATTTGAATTTATTTGAAGCATGTCCTTTGTTTAACCTACTATTTATTACTATCTGTGAATCTTAATAAATACCACATACTTATTCAGGTGAACATCCTATCAACGTATTCTTCCAACGACTTCGGTAGGGGAAGGTCACAACAAAGTACACGGAATATTGCATATGCAGGTATCACAGGTTGACGCTGAATTAGATATCGCCTGTTTAATCGCATTGTACAGCTCCTAAGATCTTCCAACTCTGAACATTTAAATATACTTTCATTGATACCAGTACAGCCGCGATGAAACAATCCCATATATCTTAACTTTCTCAGCAGTTGCTTCCTGAATCTTCTTTTCCATATGACGGTAAAGCCATTTAGGCCTTCAAGTATAGAGTTCGCCAGATCTGATTTTATTCCAAATCCAAGACTTTTCAGCACCTGCTGATAGGACACGGATTTCTCAGTTTGCACTTTTGTTGATTCGCTTAATTTGTGTTTCTGCATAGCATTGTAAGAAACCAGGAATGCCCTACTTGTCAGAGCCAGCAAGTTAAAGCAACAAAATAACTCTTCCATTTCAGAGTCAATCAGGAATCCATCATTTACTAATTTTGAAGCAGTAGCACGATCCAATTGGGAGGAGAAAACATTGTTTATCCCCATGAACTCCATAAACGAATATACTTCTGAATTCTTGCTGCTAAAATCCTGAGCTTTCCAATGAGATTCATTTAAGATTTTGCGATATAAGCGAAGGAGATAACTCGCCATTAAACGCGACGGCGCTTCAAATAGCTCATCCTCCGATTCCATACCCACTAAATTCCACAACTGCTTCTCCGCTTTACTAATATCACTCATCTTTACATGTTCTGCGCGTACATACCCTTCCTCTGATGCAATATCTATGTGGTGGGATGCCGTAATATGCTGATACAAAGTTTTATCATCAAACGACAACAAATGGAGTAAATTTTTGTACGCAGCATCAGATATCAAGCTACGATTCGGAAAAAGGATTAAATTGATGGCATCGCCGATAATCTGCGTTGAAAATTGATCGCTATCAGGTTCTCCTAACATATCAATTACAGCCGGCCGATTCCATGCTAATCCAGCGTACATGAATGTATAATACTTGTAGAAGTAATGTGATTGCATAAAAATTGGGTAACAAAACGTGATGCTCACCTTGACCAAGATTGAAGGAAGAAAGATATCTCGATCCATAAATCCCGGAAACAAGCATTGAATATCATTACCATATTCTACTGCAGTCAATAGATTATGAGGGAATCAGGCGATCAAATGTTTTTACTTACATTTATTCAGGTAAATGTTGATACTGGAGATGTAATCTCGTGTGCAAATGAAAGGTTTCGAAAATAGCTGAACGGGGAATTGCTGTTCCAACTTTATTTCAATTACATGAATACCCAATAGCCCAGCGATGTGACACGGATCTGCAACGGCGGCAACCCAATTTGAAGACGACAGACAAGCAGTTGAGAATCCCGCAATTAGTGCATCCTTCAAAACTCCATTACAACAATCTATACAAGCTGCAATCCTTCTATTAGCCTTCATTTCATCTGTTTCCTGATCTTTATCCTTATCCATTGTACTAACTTCATTTAAAATGGACTCATCATCCAAAAGAATAATTATATTAATCATTGACGATGAAAAATTCTTAAGCAACCCTAAAGGTAAGCTATCAATGAACACATCAGGAAAGGGCAATGTAAACTGGCACGTAAATAACAAGTTCAAGGTATTACCGGTCATTTATTGATGAAATCAAAATTGTGGGAACTATTTCGACGCAATACTTATCACAGAGCTCGTCCAATATGAAAATACTTTCCGTTGCTTCATTTTCTGTGTTTCGACCATTTGAAGAGAGTAATTGATGCTGATCTTGATCATCTCCTGATTGTTTTGATTCAGTGTCTTGACTACATATCGGATCTATAATCAATGAAATCCTGTTCACCCGTAGCTTAGATAATATTTGTACAAAATCCTTGCATACGTCATCGTGGAAGTGGATAAATCTCCGATATGACCACAAAAAAGATCGAACGGGAATTTTCGGATAATCTATAATATTAATTGCGGGAATCTTTACATAGGTAATATCGGCTTGATCCTTGCTTATAAGACTATGAAGTTGAAGTAGTTGAAGGAAAGTATGAACTCCATGTGTTAGTCCAGCATAGTCTGAGCCAGTGATGACCACTTGGTCAAGATTAACTGATATTTGATATCCCTCGCGGAGAGGACAAACATGAGGATTGAGACTTAGTCGAATTTTCGCTCCCTTCGCTGATCTTTTTACTTGGGCTTGGAAACCATAGTTATCAACCACGTCCATAAAACCAGTCCAAGTCAGAACAGGAAAGAGGTCGATGTCACTGTTTGACATACAAATAAGCAAATTGTCTGCAGAATTAATGCAAAATGGCTGTTTATGGAGAGGTCGAATTTGTTTTTGAACCGGCGGCCAAAATACCAAAAGTACTTCGTTTTCAGTGGTGCTACTTTCCTTAGAATTATCAAGCTTCTCATCCACATTGTCGTATAACCCCTTCTCTCCTTCACATACTGTGTTAGAGATGCAAGAAATTTCACCTTCTACCGAATCAAAAATTTGAGTTTGAAGATTATTTTGTCGTTGTCGGCGATTTTCAAACTCGTGTCGCAGAGGACAACAAGGACTTGGATGCGATTCCAACAATGCTATGATTTCAGAAGTAGCTGCGATATGTGCCGGAGTTTTGCCATTTTCATCATGCATGTTCATATCAGCGTCTTCATCAAGCAATAATTTAACAATTTCAATTTTGTTGCTCTTGGCGGCAACGTGGAGGGCGCTTTGATGGTGAGCATTTACAATATTTTTGTCAATGCCATTCAATAATAAAAGCTTTGCTACTTCAGTATTTCCAAATGAACATGCCCAATGTAGAGCTGAATCTTCTGCAGAAGAACCGTCTCTAATATCTACAGGTACTCCACCGTCGATCAATCGTTGAATTGCAGATATGTTGCCAATAGCCACCTGTTCAAAAAAGTACACATGAAATGTGGATTTTGTTGTATCACTTGCTACATCATAAGGGCTCTTGCCAGCATTTTCACCCTTCTTTGGTTTTACATCAACAATAGCTCCGGCGTTCTGCAGAAATAGCAATAAAATGATAATTTTCAAACAAGTGATGATACTATGATACCAGAAGTGCCCGAATGACATCTTTATGTCCAAATTGACAAGCTATATGGAGAGGGGTCGCTTCATCTTCAACTCTTGGTTGTGATATAATGGTGGAAATTTCATCTGATGAACGTTTTCCCTGTCCCCCGATCGCAGCAATTGCATTCTGTAGATGCATCGCAAATGAGAATGATTGGAAATTTCAATAAATCCACTCACCTGCAGAACATCGGTTCTGCCAAGAAGCGCTGCATGAAAAAGTACCACTATCTCTTCTTGAATGACTTCTTTGATCTCACCCATGCTGGATTCGCGTTTTACTTATTGCGATGATAATGTCATTTTAAATCTATTAGCCCACATTGCAGATTTTGATTTCCATTTTCCAGATCAGCACACGCCAACGGTCGGTCAGTCCTCCCAAATTAGCAGGTGTCTGCAGAATATGAATTCCAAATTAAGCATTGGTAAATAATAGCTTGCAAAAATTGTAGGAATTTATTATGAGCTTATTCATGAGTAACTTTAATAGGATGGTCTGTTGATTATGTGAAAATAGCGGTACTACTGACATTATGGATTACCCATCACGACACATGGTCCTCAGAAAAGGACCCCATTCAGATATGAAAATATTTTATGTGATTATCCCCTTCCTTTCTTGAATGAACAACTCTTCAAAACCTTTTCCAATAACGAAAAATGAGGAAACTTGAGACAACAACTATTCCTGCGAGGAGGATATACTGCTTGGTTTCTCGCGAAGAACCAACTTTTGCAACACTAGACATTATTTCCGACCTTTGTGCCAATTTTGAGACTGACAAAATATACTTCTTCACTTCTACAAGCTTAGCAGCAATCAATACTTTTTTTGAGGGCAACAAAAACAAGTCTTCTAACTCAATTGGTCGTTGTGGTATGATATCAGGGGGGATCGCTAGAGCAATTGCTTCTTCAAATTTTGCTGGATGTGCGGTTGCTAAGACGACAGTACTATCCCCCGGAAGTTCAAGTTTCTTCACAGCAATTGATGCGGTCGCGGTATGTGGGCACAAAAGATAATTGTCTATGAAAAATATTTTTCTTATTTCATCCAAGATTTCTTCCTGTTCGGCACTCGAAGAGGTGAAGATTTCTGTGGCTCTATTTATTATGTTGATAGGAATTATTAATTCACCTGTTTTTTCAAATGAATTCATCCACCCTCGCAAACAATCTGGAGATTCATTTGCCAAGTAAAATAGATACCTTTCCAAATTCGATGATACTGATATATCCATCGATGGAGCGATTGTTTGTACAACTTGTTGCTTTTTGTAGATCCCAGTATGAAAAAACTCATGAAGAATTTTATTTTTATTTGTTGATATAACCAATTTCCGGATAGGCAAACCCATACGCAACGCATAATATCCCGCCAAAGCATTTCCAAAGTTACCACTTGGAATAACAAAATTGATACCATCAGTAGCAGCATTTTTGATAATTTTGCGATTATCAGTAACCCTCAGCCAAGAATAGAAATAATAAGTGATTTGAACCAGAATCCTCGCCCAGTTAATTGAATTGATGGCCCCTAAGCCCAATTCTTCTCTGAATGCATGATCACTAAAAGACTGCTTAACAATTTCCTGGGCATCGTCAAAATTTCCCTAATCACTTATATAAATACTAATCAACGGAGAAAATTATCTCTAACTTGCCCGAATACAAATCGTATGAATATTATCATCAGTAACACTTGTCATCTGCCTTTCTTGAATTTCACTTACTTTTCCGAAAGGAAAAAGAATGAAGCATTCTATATTTTTCTTTCCCTTAACACCATAGATAGCAGCACTACCAGTATCTCCAGAAGTGGCCCCTACAAGGGTTAATTTGTTCCTAAATCGCTTTCTCAATAAAAAATATTCAAATAAATTTCCCAAAAACTGCAAAGCAACATCTTTAAATGCAAACGTTGGACCATAAAAAAGTTCCAATACCCAGTAATTCTGAAGTTTGATGGATGGAGTCACTTCTTCTCATATTTCAATATTGCTCTCAATTAGATATATAATCCCAACGACTGCACGAACTCACCTGTTGACCGAAACTTTGCAAAACTATCGACAATAATTCTCCGAAGATCCCCACTTGGAATTTGATCATCCTTGATGTACTTATTCATGACACTAAATGCAAGCTCAGGGAAGCTTAGATGACGCATCTAAAGGGTTCCGGATTTGACATAAATTGACATTGGAAATTTCCAATTTTTAATTGATTTGAACCCACCTGTTCGATTTCAAGTAACTCGAACCTCGGAATTGACTCTGGAACGTACAAACCTCTTTCTGCTCCCAATCCTTGAAGTACTACTTCTTCAAAGCATATTCCGCTGTTTTCTCCTCTAGTTGTCTTATATCGCAGGGACGTCATGTTGCACGTATCTTATACAATGGCAGTTTTGTTTTCGAATGCAACGTCAGAAATCATATTTGAAATTCCAATTCCATTCCAGATTCCAGCTGGCACAGAAAGAGCGTGATAACTACAATACAACAGTACTTCTATATGCGATATGGGATAGTCCGATAGAGATTTTAAAAGGGCTTATTTCGAATTTTGAAGTCTCATATTTATCATATTCCTATGTCTTAAATAAATTTATGGAGATGGAATTCACCCCAGCTTTTTTAAAACAATACACACCACATAGATTGTACAATAAACTGACCGTAGAGTTACCTTAATAGGCGCTGTTTTGCAAAATAAGCACACAGGTTGTTCGCGGAGAGTTTTACTTGCAATGGAGGATTACAACATCATTAGATTTATTGTTTCAACAGATAACCATCTTGGGTTCATGGAAAAGGATCCCGTTCGGTGCAATGATTCATTCGCATCGTTTGAGGAAGTCTTTCAAACAGCAAAACATAAAGGTGTGGATTTTATTTTGTTTGCAGGAGATATGTTTCATGAGAACAAACCATCAAGACACACCCTTCATTCCACGATGCAGTTATTGAGAACATACTGTTTGGGAAATAATCCGGTGTTCATCGAAGTGTTAAATGACCAAGAAGAGATTTTCAAAACTTCATTTGGCCGAGTTAACTATGAAGATCCATATCAATCTATCAGCCTCCCCGTTTTTGCCATTCACGGTAATCATGACGATCCGTCGCGCGACGGAACAACGGGAGATGCTCTTGCAGCCCTGGATCTCTTGGCTGTTTCAAATATGATAAATTATTTTGGAAAAGCCGATCGAGTAGAGGACATTGAAATTGCACCGATTTTGATCAGAAAAGGTTCAACTAACATTGCATTATATGGCTTGGGCGCCATCAGAGATGAAAGATTAAATCGCATGTGGAATCAAAAGAAAGTAAAATTTGTTCGCTTGACACAGGAGCAAGGTCGAGATGAGTTTTTCAACATATTTTTACTTCATCAAAATCGGGATTACGGTCGAGGTAGAAAAAATTGCGTTCACGAAAGTATGATTCCAGATTGGATGGGTATGGTCATGGATATATGCTTGTTTTTGTAAGGTTCTGAACATTTTATTTTCTCACAGATCTTGTAATTTGGGGCAATGAACATGAGTGTCAGCCACAATTGATGGAAAGCTTGGTTGGAACGTACAGGATTCTTCAACCTGGATCTTCGGTAGCATGTTCACTTAGTAGAGGTGAAAGCTCCTCTTGTCCAAAACATATGGCCTACTTTGAAATCAAAGACAGGAAGTTTAGAATGAAGCCTGTTCGCTACAAATCTATTCGCAGCTTTGTTTACGACGAAGTAAACTTAAGAGATTACTCCGACTTGAATCCAAATGATCCCAAAATAGAAGACAAAATTCGAGACAAACTGACCATAAAAGTTAATAATATGATTCGCGAGGCTAGAGTCCAAGATGAATCAGAACAGAATGATGAACAAAGGCACTTCAAAATCCTAAACCCAGAAAAGGTTCTCGTCCGATTGAGAGTTGAATACGATGGATTTCCTGTGATAAATCATCAAAGATTTGGATCTCAGTTTGTAAATTCTGTTGCGAACCCATCTGAATTATTGCTACTCGCAAAAAAGAGGAAAGAACAAACCAAATTTGAAGTAGACCCTTCAAAAGTAGGGGATTTCAAGCAAATTTTTGCTGATGGTGTTGAGGAGGAGATTAACAAAATAATGATCGAAGACTTGGTAAACAATGTTCTTTCATCAGGGAAAAGCACTCTGTCGGTTTTGCAAGAAAATGAAATGGCAAAGGTTTGTTACAACCAATTATCGTGCTTACAGCTTCAATTGTTTGATATATTTGAGTAGGCGCTGGACGATTTCATTTTCAGGAAAGACACTGACGCTATTAAAGATGTTGTTACCAATAGTTTACATAGGATTCAAATCCAACTTGCGGCAAATACTGATACCATTCACTCTACTGTGGTGGAGGAAATAGCTCGTGCCAGGCAAGCTCTACAGAGCAATGCTACTTTGCGGGATGATACTGCAATGGATGCTGAAATGGATGATGAGATGATGGTTAAGGAATCGAGCAACAAAGGGCATACTAAAGCTGCATCCATAGTGCCATGTAAGGAAAATCCAGCAACAAGAAAAACAGCCCAACCAAAGCAATCTACTGTTTCTGAAAGAAAAAGTTCTCGTCGAAATAAGGTAAGTTGTTTCTTAAATTACTCAGCGTTCTCATCACATTGTAATTTAGACTGGAAAATCATATTTTGAGTCGGATGATTCTGCGGGTTTTGAGAATGATCACGAGGAGGCGAGTCTCTCAGACTCAAATCATTTTGATCATGAAATAAGTGAGGAAGAAGAATATGTGAAACCTAAGAAATCATCAAACAGTCGAGCTTCATTAAAGGCTCCCACTAAAAGCACAAAGGTTGTGCCTTCATCCAGGACGTCACGTGGAAAAAAGGCAACTGAACTATTAGTTGATGTGCAAGGTGAGGCTTTGAATATCAAAGGGAAGAAGCCATATGACTCGGATGTGATTAATCTGGCCGATGAAGACGTTGAGGATTCCCCACCAACCGTTGATATCACTGCTCGCGAGCCTGCTCTCATAATTGGTAGTCAGCCCGCTGGAAAAGCTAAACAAAGGCAATTGCCTCTATCATTCACACAAGGTTCTTCGAAACCTAAGTCTTCCAAATCGAAGAATTTAGCCAGTGGGTGGGATGATTAAATAATCTTCAAGACATCACTCATCAAAAACGTATGAAAATGTATCTTGCAAAGTCTCGCATGTCGACATCTCTTGTTGTCTCTCTTTCTTTCTCTGAATTTATCATATAGTTGAATGATTTCTTTCATCGTAATGGACGCTTTGTCATAGTTAATTAGAAAGTTCTCTTTTTAACTTCGATGTTTTGTTTGCTGAATGAATTATTCATTTTTATCTTTGATTTGTGCATCACAATTTATATAGATATCAGCCTGCTGGTGAGAGAATATCACTCAGAGATAACTTGGTGAAAATTCATCGAAGGACTTCCTCTTAGAAGCGAATAAGCCTAAACCTTGATAATCCATCTCTGCTTTCTAGTTAGCTATTTTTCAACCATAAATACATAATGCATAACAGACAAAGTTTCTGGAGCAAACAAATTATTGAATGATCTGAAATAAGAATCCAAATGTGAAAGAATATTCAAGTTTAACATAGACTTCGTATACTAATATTTCATGTAGGCATATTGGTTGGAGTCCAAAATATGGAATGAAGATACTTTGTTGGGGATTGATTGATCATCGATACATTCTTTTACACATAACGCCAAACCATCAAGTAAGATGTTATACTAATAGTAGATGTAAGTGAAATTTCAAATAAGTTACTTTACGTACAGTATTATTGTATGCCAATAATTGAAGTAATTTCACAAGATATTGAATATACTGGTAAAACTTTAATATAGAAAATTCTTTCTGTATTATAATGGTGGACCTTTACGAGGATAATTTGAGCTCTTTGATCGTAGTATCAATAGTGGAGAGTCGAGCACGAGAAGTATGCATTTGTAAGATGAATATTGCTCAAGTAGGTTGGACTGATTTCCTTCTGCTTTTTCTCACGTTTGATAAACCAGAGGTTCATTTTGGAAATTTCCATCATCTGCGACAGCCATTCTTACAATGAAACAATCATGCTTTTACAAGAGATTTCTCCAGATGAGGTTGTCATTGATCGCAAATATTGTCTGGTATTTTGAATCTCGTTTTTCCATAGATACTTTTGCATGATAGTTGCCGTGAAAAAGTTTTATCCAAAAATATAGAGTCTGGCTTGAAAAGATACAGCAAAATAATATTCTTGCCGGGAAAGGTAATTTTCGAGTTCCGATAGGTCATTCCCAGAATTTTCACAGGCATTTTGCAAAGAACTTTGATCAAGATCGAGGAGCTCAGCTCCTTGAAAGAGTAAGTTGGACTTTGTCTGCATTCGTTTGTATCTCTTTGACGGGGATTTGTTTTCATTGCTTCAGCTCAAATTTGGCACGGTGGACTCGGATCTTATTGCTCGATATATGGTCCTTTCTGGAAGTCATTGTATATTGAGATATGTGGAGCAATTAACTGCTTCACCATTTCCTCGCAACTGTTTGAAAATAATTTGGAATGGTGGGTTCAATGTTTCTCAGAAAATGACCATTGATCGGAGGTCATCTGTGAACCTAGAACTTGTTGCTGATAAATTGAGGTTAGGAATTTCACATTAATTCAGGGGAGAAATCTCATCATCTCCATTTTCAGAGGCGATCAACAAAACACGCTTTTCGGAGTTGTCAATTTTTGCAAGACCGTAAGTAAAAACAAATGCTAAATGTGCAATTTTCCTTTGATATCGTGTGATATCACTAATATTCAGACCGTTGGAACAAGGTTGATGCGGAGTACTATCCTACGGCCTTTGACAAGTTAGTAGTTTCACAATAGTTGATTGGCAATGCGTTGTTGAATGTTTTAACCTTTTGTCTCAGATATTGCGTCTATTAGTGGGAGACACAGAGTTGTTGAAGCTCTTCTCAGGTTTGTCAATGATTTCGAACGGTTCTTTATTAGTTGACGAAGTTCCTATTGTAGAAATAATTGTATTTTCTCCGATTTAATTGGGAAGCTTTTACAATATCCGGATTTGGACAAGATGTTGAATGGGCTCTTGTATTGCCCAAAATCATTTACAATTACTACTATGAAGGGATCGATAGATTCGATGCTTTTTCTGAAGGAGGCTATCAAAGTTTCCGAAAGTTTAGCGGAGATATTGTTGCAACTTCAGAGTGAATTTGATTTGGAGGAATCGGATGATTATTCTGCTCACACTATGATTGCAACTACTATAGATAATCTGACCAATCCTAGTCTCAAGAAAATTGAATCTGATATTTCTCAGTTACTGGCGGTTAATAGTCAGTTCCTGAAGGCTCCATATGAGTGGAGGTATCAAGAATGTTTTGCTATCATCCGAGGATATGATGGTAAATTGGACGTGTTGCGCCAGACATATATGGAAGGGGTTGATGAGATGAATCAGGTAATAATGGTTCTCTGTTTTAGCCAAATTAAAATTTATGCTTACCTTGTCAATATCGTCAGCTTGCTGAAGAATATTCACGAAAAGAGGGATTTTCTGTGAAGCTCCATTTTACTGCTGCAAGGGGCTATTTTTTGAGTGTTCCTTGCGATTTACATTCGTTACCCGGTTACTTCATTCAAGCGGTGCTCAACAAGAACGCAATCTACTGCACAACCTTTGAACTCATCTCTATTTCAGACAGAATAACAGAAGCGATAGTTGAGGCTCTCCGCGTCACAGATGATATCATTGCTTCCTATTTGGAGACCATAAGGGAGGATATCGGATATTTATTCAATCTCGTAGATAGCGTAGTAAGATGATTATTCTTATGCAATCGATGGTGTCTTACAATTAATGAATCAGGCGTTTTTGGATTTGATTGCATCGTTCGCGGATCTAGTCGCATTGTCACACAACAAATTTAAGAAGCCTACAATGGTTGGTTATGGCCCGATGGTTATTCGCAACGGTTACCACCCTGTCGTTAGCAAGATGCGTTTGCAACGGTTGCATGGTTCATTCATTGCAAATGATCTTTCAATCAGTAATCTTGAAAATTTTCAAATTGTGCTGGGTGCAAATGGTTCTGGAAAGGTCAGTGTTGGAATGAGAATGAATATTGCTTGCACCCATCAGATATTTAGACTGTGTACCTCAAACAGCTTGCTCATATTACTATTCTTGCGCAAATTGGATGCTTCGTTCCGGCTTCTTACGCATTGATTCCATTGAGAAACAAGATTCTATCCCGAATTGGAAACAACGACGACATCGAACATAATTTAAGCACATTTGCGGTGGAGATGCAAGAGGTATCTTACATAATAGATCAGTGTACAAGCAGGTCATTAGTATTGATTGATGAACTTGGGAGAGGGACTTCCAATATCGATGGTAGGTAATCATCTGCTCTTAGTTTTATGAAGAAATTCAATTATCAATCAAATATTATTTCAGGATTGAGCATTGCGCTTGCCGTGGCGGAATTTTTATTGCTCTCAAAAGCTTTTGTCTTATTCACTTCACACTATCCACAAATGGTTTTCCTAGAGCAGTTATATGCAAATGTAAAGACGGTGAGTATGAAAACAATTTCATGTGCAGATAAAAGCAACAATGAGCAATCACTTTATTTTACTCATCAACTTCATTTGGGACACTGCGAGTTGCACAACGGTTATGGGATTATATTCGCTGAGATGTGTGGTTTTCCTGAAAGAATTGTTGAGGATGCACAATCAGTGCGGCATACTGTAGGAGCAAAACTGGTTTTATCCATGGAAAGTTTCACATCTAAGCCATATCCCCTTGATTTTCGAAAGAAAATTATCTTAGAACGAACAGTTGCCATCTTGGATTCTTTTCGCAATCGTTCAATTGGTCCCTGTAGTAGTGTATTACCACAAATGGCAGCAGTAGTATCTCCACAAGAGAAAATTTGAATTTGCTATGATTTACTCATTGTTCAATTTTATTTTAAGAGACTTCAAGTGTATTTTTATGAAATGATCGTATCGTTTGCATCCTACCAGACCACTAACATATTATCTATCCCATATCCCGTATCTGCCCTAAAAGGCCTTACCTATTTATTGTAGAAGCAAATTCATTTTTTTTACAATAGAATTTTGAACGTACTTTATTAACAATAGGATGACAAACAATTGCTATTACAATTTACAGAGGAAAACTCCTAAAATAAACAAAACCCCACTTCAACCTCCAACGAAAAAATCTCAGAGTATTTTTTATAAGGCCTTATAGGCGACTATTGCTATTATCCTATTTGGTATTGACTCTCGTATATCATGTTCGCAAATAGTGGATTTGTTTTTACCCTCCTTGTTGCCCTGACAACAGTGGCAAACTGCTTTCACGTGGAGCATCGTGTCAAGTGCACGAAGAAAACACTGTGCAATGGTAATTTGATGTGTGCGAATGTTTGTGAACGTGGGACCGTGGTCACCGATAATTGGATCACACAATCTCTTACCTACCAAAGACAACTTCAGTCAGAGGATAAATTTATTTTTTTCGAGATGGCCGCGACTCATAATAGCGCCGTGACAGAGGCGGATGGATTTGGAATTGAAAAATATTTCGTATCTGCTCTTTTTGATGGTAGAGATTTTGACAAGGGCGATGATCTCGGAGAAGGTAATTGCCAGTTTCTCTCCATCACAGATCAGCTAAATATGGGCGTTCGCCACCTGGAAGTGGATATTTGGTGGGACCCTTTGAAACACGACATCGTCGTCTGCCACTCTCCTATCCCACTTTATCCGGTGGGAAACATCACTCGGGCAGCGGAGGCGGCTAATTTAACTTTGGAATGGGACCCAAAGAAAATGTCTTGTTTGGGAACGAAGAGATCTTTTTCGGATGTTCTGAAGGAAATTCGCGATTGGATGGTCACTCCTGTAAATAACCAAGAACTTGTCATGGTTTATTTCGATACAAAATTTCGGTTGAGTCCCAGCCAAGTTACTCAAGCTGACAATGAAATCAATGCCATTTTTGGTAAGATGGTATGGAAGGCTAGTGAAGGCAACCCATTGCACACGAAGGTCGGAGACATGTTAGTTGCTGGAAAGAGAATTATTTTTGAGAATGCAAAGGATGACTGGGCTACTCCTGAATCTGGTGATCAAGTGGTCTTTTATCCAACATTATGGACACACCAATTTTCAGCGGGTGAAATGACTGAGTTTCCAGCATGTGTTATCGAGGGTGATAATGATTGGTATGGTAAACAATGGGTTCGCGCATTGGACGGATCTTTCATTGAAGCTGCTACGCGTTGTGGAGTTAATGTTGTATCACCAGACTATTTGAGCCCTGATGATTTGAAGTTTTATGTTTGGTCATGGGATCAAGATGAACCAAAGTTAAAGGATGGATGTGTTGCCATTACTCCCAACGGTCGTTGGGCGTCTCTTCCTTGTGATACCAAATTGCCTTTTGCTTGTGTTCAATCCTCATCCAAAGAAAGTGGAGACTACAAGTTATGGTCCATAAACCTTAATAATATTGGACCTTATGAAGATGCAACTTGTCCCGATTCGTACGAATTTGCTGCTCCTCACAATGGTTTTGCCAATAGTTTGTTGGTCAACGCTGCGTTCGGTCAAAGTGTTTGGTTAAATGCCCCCAATCCATTAAACAAACAAGTTTAACCTCGCGAGTACTCGTATTATCATATTGTTGGACAACTACTGTTCACAATATCTAAGTTTTGTTTTCATGACGCTCATATTTTGCTCACTTGAATTGGTAGATAGGAACATTAATGCCCTTCAATACCTCTTTAAAACCTCGAAGTATTCCACCCATTATAGAATTCGTATAGACGTATAGTCAGAGTGTCAACCTTCAAAATTCTAAAAAATAATTGATTTTAAATTCACGGTATCCTTGCATGGAATTTCCTCCACTGCCAAACCATCAGTATCTACTTCAACATTATGCAAGGTTAAAAAATTATCCGATTCCTCATTTAGCTTTTTAACTCTAGACTGCAAAACAGAAGCATCACATTCTCGTTGCAATATCAAAACTCCAAATCCACCCGCGCCGGCACCACACAACGAAATTCCGCAGCAAAGAGGCTTTAATTGATCAAGAATTATGCGAATGTGTGGTGGTTCCGAGCCTGGTGCCATCTCTATCTTCAGCGCCCAATATCTTTCGAAATAAACGTTAGGAGTGTTACATGAGACTAACATCAATTCTTTTAACCTGTTTAGTATTTCCCCCAATTTACATAATTTCTCCTCATCGCTTATCTTTTGATCCAGTAACATAGCAGCGCCATTTCCAGCATTTGCAACTAATTCTTGAACGATTTGTGATTTATAAGGTGACACGCTGTATTTTCGTAAAGCATTGATCAACGTATTTTTTGCAAGACGCTGGAGAAACATGAATATAAACATAAAATATATTTTATGTCATACGCATAAAAGAATTTGCAGATTTTCTCACCTGTTGTCCCGTGAATACTAATACAGTTCTAGAATTAAAGAGATTAATAAAACCTGGTGATAAATCAAGCATTTCCACTTTGACTTCTAGTGGCAGCTTTGGGGAAGATTTAGATATTTTAAAACCTCCAAAAGACCCACCAATCTGTGATTCGTAGTGTGAGTGGTCATCTTCCAAAAGTGAGAACATTAATGCTGCACCCATACCTGATCTTGCCAACCACCTCCGGTGGTTAACAATTGTTCAACCTCACTAACCAAGTATATCAAACTATTATTCGACAAATTATATCCAACTAAATGGGATATTGATTTCAATATAGTTGAAGCCAAAATCGAACTACCTCCCATTCCACTGCCTGCAGGAAGATTAGAAAATGAAGATATCAATATACCTTTCCCGATTAATTGCTGCAACACCTGTCCAAGCGAATAACGAGATCTAGGAGGATTAGATAGAGTTGAGGCAATGAAGAAATATGTGAGTTGGAGCAGGCGAGAAAAACAGATTGAAAGAAAGCGGAGAAAAAAATTAGCTTCTACCTCAATAATAGACATTTCCATACCGTTCCAAAAGTAATTTTCGAAATAACACAACTAAAAGGCAAGCCTTTATAAGTGCGCAAGGTGAATTGAGAGATAAATTGAACAAATCTTCATTACATTCCACGATTTCTTCTCCCATTAACTTCATATCATATTCCTCACATGCGCTATCTTCATTAATCCGATTCCAACATTGCAAGTGACAATGATATTGGTCAATAAATTGAGATGCACATCGAACAGGACTTTTCCCGTCTACGCTTATTGCAACATTCAACACCTGATATATAGATATAATATTTAAAATAATTTTAAAATAAGCAAAAAATTGCTTACCAACCCTCCTTGATCATAACATATTGGTGGAGTGTCGCTCCATCCACCTGCAAGATCGATTCGAACAGGACAGCGAGCTATGCATATACTATCGTTTCGAAAATTTTCTTTGGATAATCCGCAAAACTGCAAAGTTGAATCTGACGATTGATGATATTGCAGAGAAGATTGTATTTGGAAACACACCAGATGCTGCGCTAGATCTGCGAATATTTCTGAAACTAGCTTTGACTGATTATTTTCATCTTTTGTAGCTGAAACAATTATCGTATGAACCAAACGGAAAATTTCTTCATACAACTGATAGTTGTTGTCCAAGAATTGGATACTCGGTGTCCAATCCAATCCATCGCCAACATTTGCGGAGTATATGGCCCTATCTTCATATAACCAATTTAATGCAAGCAGGAGACGAGGGAAGATCTTCGCCTTATCTGGCAATTCTACATTCAAGATTATGCTAACCATAACAATACCAATCTTTGAAAAATCTACACAAAGCTCTTTGATGAAATACAAAATTATGGAATGGACTTTCTGAAAATGATTGGGATCAAAGCTCTCGACATTACCCTCAAAATCAAGTGATATTCCGCTTAAAAATTTATTGATGTCTTCGAAGGATAGTTGTGACAAATTCCAGGAGTGGAGAACCGATGATACAACAGACGATGCAAGATTTGCCCAAGGAAGAAATCCATCTAGTAACAAAATGCACATCAGCGATTCAGCAGCTAAACCCCCACAGCTCTCAACCGCGGCAGTCCATTCCCTCCATCGACAATGTATTGCATCAAGATGTGAAAATGGAAGACCATCAGAATCACCACCACTAAAAGAGCGAACAGCTGCGGTCAAAAGCAATTTCCAACTGAAAATTGATTTTGCATCTGCTAATGTTAGCAAGTCTTTCAAGCTCAATCGCTTGCAACTGCGCCATAAAGTTTTCTCTTCGTAAGTTATTTGCAAAGATCGATCCAAAAACATTGTAATGAGACCAAATTGTTTCAAATCGATCTGTGTACTTGTAAGCTCTTCAGTTAAAACATTGAAGATTTCTAACGTTCGATCAGCAAACAATACAGGAAACAGTTTCGCCGTCCACAATGAGGTCTCAGCATCTTCTTTGCACCAAATATCTGATGGGGTTGTACATGTGATCTAATGGAAAAATTATGATGAAGTTAATCAGGCAATAAAGTAGGACGATAAATGCTACCTCAAAGAAGCGTTCCCAAGATAAGCCCAAAATACTAGCGGTCGTCGAGCGATAATCAGCCTTTACGTCGTCGTTTAATCCAACGCACATCAGAACAAAATAGGTTTGATCTGTCTTCCATTCCCTTAGAACAGAATGCTTCAAAAGAACTTGTTGAACAACTATGTTGAAAGGACAAGCAGGCAATGCAGCTGCGATACACGAATAGAAATTAGATAGGAATCCTAGAGAAGGACAATTTACAATTTTGTCACTTTTACAAGAAAATGGTAACATTTTGGAAAAATTGCAATTTTCACAAAATAAGGAAAGATTATCGAGAGGAGAAGTCAAGATAGAGTTAACTATGATAGGGTAGTTTCCAACTGATAAGGCGCTGGAAGTTGGGTTGGAGGCAACTGATTTTACTATCCTGCGTTCTGGCAAAGTTGCTGCCGAATGCGAAAAATAATCAAGTACTTCCTTGCTGGTACCCAAATGCTGAAAAGTACCACCGTGGATATAGATCATATGTAACTGGATATTTGAAAACATTTCCCACAAGTGCTTAAGAAAATGAGAATATTCGGATTTTGCATCTGCCTCAATTCCAACTCTACTTAGAAAAGAGGAAAAGCTATTGTCATTTGAGGCATTAGTCTTGCATGCACTCAGGATTTCATTGTATAACTCAAATCGTACCATATTGGATCTCGCTGTATCATTACTTGTTGTGAATTGGAGGGATAAGAGTGTGAACAGATGAGAAAAAGAAGCTTTCGTGAATAAAACAACACCGGTATCGATCAGGGCACAACTGCAACCATTTAAATCCACCAAGACATCAAAAGATTTCATTTTCTCGAGAGATGGTTTCTGGAAATAATAATCAGCACAACAAGCAACAACATTGGCATTTCTGTTTCCACCATTATTGGATAGTAAATTTTCATCTATGGAGTGGCTATATAAAACCCCATGGTTCCTTGCAACCTCTGCACTAGCGGCTACTGCTACCACAAAAATTCCATCGCCTTGAACATCAAAACTATCCTCCCACAATTCTCTTCGAAAGTTGAGCAGTACATCGCCACAAGCGACAATCAAACATGAGACAGGAAGTTTTCTATTAAATGACCCATTCAGCTCATCGATGAGATGGAGAAGGGGGTTCAATACAACATCATCATGGACTTCATTCAAACTCATCCAGGCCTTTCCACAAACACTGTACATTGGGGCACGTTGTGAGTCACCACCACTATGAATAATTAAATTACGAGAGCTAGCAACTTTCTCGTGACCATATCTTGTTGACAACATGTGTAGAGCATGCAAAGTACCCCCACCACTTCCAATCCTTTTACCAACTGGATCAGCAACACATATGATGTTTGAGCCTTTCAACATAGCACATTTACGTTGAAAGTATTGTATCTGAGTATCATAAGTCCTGCGTATCTCTTCCGATGGTGCGGTAATTACTATAAAATCGAAGTTGCAACATCTGTGAAGGTTCATCTTACAAATGTGGAATACTTAATTAACATTCAACAGAAAATTATTATTTTGCACAAAAAGGGAGATACCATAACAACGAAGTATAAAAGGCGCCTTATCCCATCATTGATGATATGTATACCATATATGGCTTATGGGGTATGTGTTGTTATGCATTTTCGATTTTGCAAAATTTGAAAGCCTTACAGATAGGGCTGAAAAAACCGGTAGGCAAAACCGCTGTTAGCACTCGAAGTTCTTCGGAAGTTCTTCTTCAACTCTGCGTAATAATATTGAGATTTTTCAGAAAATTTGAGACTATTCGACCCGCATTAATTTCAAAACATCGATATTTTCAGTGTTCGGAACAACGCGCCAAACTGAAAAAATCTGCGCTCAGCGGGCGGCAGCAGGCGCGCAGAAAACAAACACTTTCCCATTTCCGCTTTTTATTATTTATGGCTTGTGCTCAATAGAATCATGGAAGTTGACATGATACCAGGTTCATTGATTACAGCTGGGGTTTATTCTATCCCCGTCCAATCTGTTGATCCTTGGGTGAGGGACTATGATTTGTGTGCACTTGTTCACAGGTTCTCCTACACTGTGTGCGCTTCTATTCCATACTAATATTTTATTTCATGCAGTGCAAACCAAAACAACACAGAACGTATGAAACTATTTGTCCCTGAACATCGTATTTCTTGTCATAGATGTGGCAATATCAGGAAGCGCCGAACTCTCTGTCCTCGTCCCATTTGTCCTCATACATTTTGTGGTCGATGTACTGAAAAATTAGTGGTCGAATTAGGAGAAAATATTTTTGATGATGGATGTCCTGTTTGCAAGGATTTGTGTTGTTGCAGTAATAAATCTGTAACATGTGAGCGGAAGAACCACTGCTACAGGAAATGTCCTGCAACCAAATCAGCTGAAAAGAGGGCTGGTAAGGATAGAAACCCAGAGAGTGACTGCATAGAAGTGTCAAAAGAACATCGCGATCTTCATACATCATGTAAAAGTGAATTAAACTGTAAGTCTGGAGGATCAGGGGGTGTCAATCGATCGAATATGTCTTCAAGCGGCTGCAATACCTCACATTCCAGTTGGATGCTTCGTGATGGATCATCATATAAGAGACCTCGTGTGTCACCTATCTCATCGTCTGGTTGTGTCACTCCTGCTGCGAGCCCATTGATTGCATCACTAAATTCATGTCATCCAGTAAGCTATCTGCCAAAGTTTCCTCGTTTGATGGCACATCAGATTCCATCAAACGGACTGTCATATACAGCAAATGTGAATAAGTGTTTTGCTGCAAAAAGTGGTGATCATCATCATTTTCCCGGTTACATGCCTTATCATTTTGCACATGCTTTGCAACACAACAGTCGAGACCCGCCCATGAAGCACTTTCCAGGATTTTCAAACTATCCCGGACTTCATCCTTCTTTCCATTTTCAGAAAGGGAGTTTACCATCTTCCATCCCACAAGCATCAACAGAGGAGTGGTTCTTCAACCGAAATTGTCAACCACTCGCGGGTATGAATTTCTTGTCGGAAAGACTTGTAAGCTTGGACGAAGTACGATTCTCGGATTGTGCCAACGACGATAGAGATTTTGATTTTACCCATCAAAGCAACAGTAACTCAGACCCAGCAAATGTTGCCACGTCTAATTCTGAAAGTGGTATAGCGCTACTTGCAATGGTCTCCAGCTATAACTACGCTTTGGAGCAAGCGAAGATCACCAGTGGAATCGGATCATCTCTCTGATTAGTTTTCCGTTTAGAGTTGAAAGACTTTATAAAATTGTTTAGTGATGTCATTTTATGAAGCTTTTACATTTCGATCAATAACGTTTTGGAACCTCACCACTGCAAATCTTGCATCGCATTGAAATCCGAAGTTGCACTACACCCTAAAAATTCAATTACTAATTCCAATCGACAATTGCTCTCTTTTACATAAACTATTGATAATGAAAGAGACAATGTTTGGTACGCACAACTCGCAAGACCATACTCAAAAACACCCTACAGCTAGTCCGGTTGTTGTTATTACAAGGTATCGAGTACTGTAAATAATTATGTATGCAATAAAAGTTCAACATGTCACCAAATACAGATATATAAACACATATATGGAAAAGCAAATCCAATTCGAAAAAGTAAAACCAACCCGTTAAGCCACAATTGGCTCTTCTGCAGGAGACTTGGAACGCGCCATGCTCTCAATTTGCTCCAGCGCAGGAGGAGTGTTGCGACCGCTCCCTAGTCTTGCTTCCGCTTGGATATCTCGCACAGCTTTAACACTGAATTTCTCTCCTCCCAAATAACTTCCTCCTTCTCGGAACCTTTTGAAATAGTGAGTTTTACAAAGAAGCGTTGTTTTCTCTGTCGTTACATCTTTTGTAAAGTTGGAAATTGTTATTTGACACAAACAATCTTGACATTTCGCACATTGCTTGTGAAATATTACTCCATCAAGATTAATTTGAGGATCCATGGGATACACGGATTTTGTGCATTGACGGCATTTGCTGGACATACTTCCAATATTATTTTCCAAGGGAAAATGCGTTTACACGTTGCCAATTCGATGATAAAAATGACTGAAAACTAACACCAAGGTGCAATCTTTGAAAAAAATACCACAGAAATTAGTGTCACTGTTGTAAATATTTATTTCTAAGTGTTGTGTGTAATAAAGATATAATCTGTTTATACTATAATTTTATCACAATACTGAGATGATGTTTTTTTTATCCGTTTGTTTGGGGTCGTTACTTTTTCTGAAGTTACGGAAAATCTGAACTTTCTAGCTTTGCAATCTCAATTTTTAGCACTTTTGTAAAAAATAGGAGTTTAGCTTTCCGATTGAGTAATTAGACCATAGATATGAAGTAAACTATTAGCTTCACCTACTCAAAGTCCCAATCCCCAACACGCTCTATACTCTGACCAGGTAGTTATGTCATTTGGTACCTTCAGAAAGGGACGTGACTAACCAAAACTTGAAGATTACTCCATCTACCGCATGGATAGAGAGGGAGAAACTGATAGATATCATACAAATGATGATCATCTTCATCAGATTGGTCTTCAAATTGTGTACAAAATCCATACGAATAGAGTCTTAATGTACTATAGAACTTCCTTGGTGAACTTCTTCTTTGAATACTATTCATGATATGCAGCTATCACAATGCAAATACCCTCCAATTCAACTGAAACGACCATTTTGAGAATGAATATCTATACAGATATCGAGCTTGACTCCATTCTACAAACCATTAGAGTATTATAAAACCCTTACCAAACTCACAAGAGATGACTGAAGTAAATATTGACTTCTATTGGTTGATTTTGGTGATAATGGATCATAATATTGAAATCTTGTGACTGGGTGAGAGACTGCATGGCCATATGCCAATAGATCGTGTCACCAATGACGTTCTATGAGAAACGACTTGATGACATACTTCACAAAACATATGTAAATGATAATGAGCAGAGAAAACTCATAGATTGATAAAGGAAAGCAAGTGAAAGATGGATTTTTTATTATATCTGGTACGATTGTCGGTGAAATTCAGTCTATGGAATTCACAAAGAAATTTTACTCTACAACCCCCAAAGATACTCCTCCATCACAAACTTGAATTATAGAGGAATCTCAAAACAAGTTCCTTTTGAAGTAGAA
>JACCEA012303653.1_pt1 | contig 31350 bp, 19 predicted proteins | sample 7449851 | NCBI WGS metagenome assembly JACCEA01 (sample SAMN15323453, study PRJNA562643) | freshwater metagenome | isolation source: river surface water | place: USA:Blue River Watershed | collected 2017-08-18
AGCGGACGCGCCCAATCCGGAAGCCGCGCCGAATACATCCAAAGCCAGTGCCAGACCGATCAGCATTACCGGCATGGCGCGCAAGACGAAGGGCTCGGCGCGATGGCGATAAATGACCCGCGCCCAGAATGCGGTCCACAGCGGATAGGTATTGAAAGCGAGCAGCGCAAGCGCGACGGGCAAGCGCGCCACGGCGGAATAGAGGCAATAACTCTGGACTGCGACAAGCAGGCCGATTGCGGGCAGTATGGCTCGGTGGCGAGGACTGAAGCTGAACTGGACTCGCTGGCTGAGCAGAAGCAGCGTGATGATGGAAGCCGTTACACCGCTGCGGAATATGACCGCCGTTGCCACGCTGACGGAATCGTTGAAAGCAAAGCGGGCTGCGACGTGGTTTGCGCCCATCATCACGGCGATTAGCAGCAGGGTTAGGAATGCTGTGCGGGAGAGGTGGGACGGCATTGAATTTTCTGAGGTGAGCCTATGCAATGTGCAAGCTGATTGTAGTGTCCTTCCAAAATTTAGGTAGGTTTGTGCGTGCCTTAGAGCCTATCCCGCTAGGGCGTGATGCCAGACAATCAGGCCACCTGCAAAATGCAGCATGGCCAGATACGTATCGGCCCGCTTTTCCCACCGGATCAGCAAGGGCCGATAGCGATTGAGTCAGCTATGCGATCGCTCGACGACCCATCGTCTCGCCCGCACACCCTCGCGCTTGGCCTTGCGCTCATCTCGACGACCGCGAATCCACGGCACCATGCCGGGCAGCGCAGAGCCTGAAGGGGATGTCACACTGGTAGTTCCGGGATGTCCTTCGCCCAAGTTAAGATTGCTCCAGATCCAGGCGTTTCAAAGATGTCGATACGGTCGAGAGCGGGCACCACCGCTTCCGCTTCCTGGCGCACCCATCGAGCCAAATTTGCGGCATTCGGGCTCACGATTCCAGGTAACTCGTGTAGCGGATGATGGTCGAGTCGCCTAAAGATTGGATTGAACAAATCTTTCACATCGCCGAAGTCGACAGTCCACCCCATCACCCGATCAAGCGGTGCACTTAAATTTAGGCGAATCGTGTAGGTATGCCCGTGAATGCGACGGAGCGGATCCCCCTCTGGAGCGATCTTCAACTGCACCGCACTGTCGAATGTCATGTCTTTCCAAATCCGATAAGTGGTTCCATCAAAGTGAGCACCGCAACTGGCTGTCTCATAAACACTTACCCATGACAGCGCCGGCAAAGAAGGCTTGAGCTGATGCCAAATCCAGCTTGATATCATTTCACTTGTCGGGTTCTCTAAGCCTGGAATGTCATTGAGACACGCAAAGTGAATACGACGGGCTATCGCTTCCCAGTGGCTATCTAGTACATCGTAATCAATCCCCATGTCGGCACTGCCGATTGATTGCCTCGCATGAAGGATGATGGCAAAACTATGACCATGCATCCGACCGCATTTGTGGCCGCTGGGCACGTTCGGGAGTTGGTGCGCAGATTCAACTACGTAGCGGCGCCAAATGTGAACTTGGCCGCCGTTGAGCAGATGGATACCCTCATTCCGTGTGCTCTGCACCCCCACACTTAAGGTACCTGGCACATCCAAGTTCTGCCACAAGTGACGTGCAAGGTTTTCGTCCGTAGGAACCTCAACGACGTCGTTCAAACACCGATAGTCAAACGCCGCGGTCACACTGTTGACTGCCTTTCGAAGGGAATGTACCTCCGCCCCCTGGAATCCCCCCCACCCAATCGGCAGTTCTGCCCGTACTGTGGCCATGAAACTGTGGCCGTGTAGGCGCCGAGAGCGATGCCCCTCAGGAAGTATCTTGACCGCACGTGCCGCCTCGAACTCGGAAGTTGCGCAATAAGTAAGCTTTTCTGTCAATTTGGTCCTCGAGGTTGCAATGTGCACCACGTTGGCCACTCAATTCTGCGGCCCCCGAGTGGAAGTTTCGATCAATAAGTGCGACAATTTTACATCGAACACATCACAGTTATTTCACAAAAATTCATTCGTCTCCACGCAGTTATGTCAGAGAAACGCACCATTGTCATCACTAACTGCACGCAGAGGAAACGGTCAGTAGGACCAGTAATTTGCGCTCAGGAGATCCTTCTTGATGTCTTGGAACCCCCATCACTCGATGCTGCTGCACACCGATGGCTTCAAGCAGTTGCCTCTGCTCAAGACAAGCTTCCTGCCGACCAGACCTATGGCGGACGTTCTTTTTCAGAGGCGAAGTGGGTTGCCGAGCACTTGAAGGCAGAACTGTACGTGGTGTCGGCAGGATTGGGGCTGCTCTGTCGGCAAAGCCCAGTTCCGAATTACAACCTCACTGTTGCCAATGGTTCGGGCTCCATACAAGGCTTATTGGAGAAGTACGAAGCAGCGCCAAGTGATTGGTGGACGGTGCTGACTGAAGTTACCGGCTCATCCAACCCGGTGCAGCGCTTGGTGCACTCCACAGAGGTGAACCAAGTTTTCATTGCCCTACCCTCTGCGTATTTGCACCTGCTTAAGAAAGATATTAGCGGTATCGAACCGAAATACGCGGAAAAACTGCGCGTGTTTACCTCCCCCTTGGGGATGCAGGCATTACCTCCTCACTTAAGCGGGTGTGTACTACCCTACGACGAGCGCCTTGAAGGCATTTACCCGGGAACACGCACTGACTTCCCCCAACGATCGCTCAGGCATTTCACCACCACCTTTACTCTTGATCTGCCGTCAGCAGAAGCCCACCTCCATGTTAAGAAAACCTTAGCGAAAGCAACGAAGCCAACGATACCGATAAGACAGCGCCGAAGTGATATGGAAATCGTCGATTTACTCTATTCAGAGTGGAACCGCTTCAACGGCAGCTCGACTCGTCTTCTTCGCTTCCTGCGCGACGACGCGTTAGTCGCTTGCGAGCAGTCACGATTTCGAGATCTTTGGCGCCGGGTAGCTGCAATGAACAAAGACAGCGAGTGAGAAATGAATAAATCCGAAATCATTGTCCGTGCCCTCCATACGACTCAGGGTGAAAACCTCGACGTTTATGCCTTTTTTATTAAGGGCGCCGACATTATCCGAATTGCGGACATTTCTCGAGTTGAACGCAATGACGATGACGAACTCAAGGGTTTTCAACGGCCCGAAATACGGTCGCACGTCAGAGGTATTGTCGATTACCTTAATCAAGGAAATATCTTATTTCCGAATTCGATCATCTTGGCTATGTCACCACAAGTAAAGTTTGTCGCTTCAAGAGGTACCAAGCCGACAGGCGATGAGGGAATAGCCAACTCAGGGACGCTGACCATTCCCGCCTATGAAGAAGGCCGGCGCGTTGCGTGGATCGTTGATGGTCAACAGAGATCGATTGCGCTTGCCCAGTCCGCGAACAAAAACCTACCGGTACCCGTGATCGGCTTTGTATCGGACAGCCTAGAAATCCAGCGAGAGCAATTCATCCTGGTAAATAAGGCGAAGCCGCTTCCCACCCGCTTAATTAACGAACTTCTACCCGAGACGCGCAGCATTCTGTTGCCGCGCGAGTTGAGTGCTCGTCGCACCCCCTACGAAATTTGCAACTTGCTGAACCGCGATAGCGAATCACCCTTTTATAAGTTAATCAAACGATCTTCCGACAAGGCAAGTCCCACCGCAGTCGTTAATGATTCCTCGGTCATGAAAATGATCAAGAACAGCATTAACAATCCACTTGGGGCATTGGCTCCCTATCGATCCATCGGCCGCGAGGGCGGCGATGTGGAGGGCATGTACCGAGTACTGGTCACCTTCTGGAAGGCAGTGAAAGATGTATTTCCAGAGGCTTGGGGGCGCGATCCTCGCCAAAGTCGGCTCATGCATTCGGTTGGTATAGAGGCCATGGGAGTTCTCATGGACAAAATCTACGCGAGGTTGAGTGGTGGCGCCGAAGACTATGCGTCCATTCGGCGGGAAATCGAAAAGGTTGCTTCTGCATGCAACTGGACGACCGGTACGTGGGAGTCCTTAGGGGTGGCATGGAATGAAATTCAAAATACCCCACGCGATATCAAGCGCTTACAAGACGTACTTGTACGCGCGTACACTCAAAGCATCAAAAAATGAAATTTTTGTACTCCGACACGCAAGACTATGTCGACCCAAAATACGACTTCATTAATGATCGTAATGCTCCGGGGCGACAGCGTTATTGGGATGATGTCTATGCCCACGAGTTAATGACGCCGGCCCCCTATGACGGTTTGCTGGTCGCTATCAGTGGCGTTCGTCAAGCACCGGGCGTCGCGAAATCTAAAGTTAGATACTCTACAGCGGAAGAACAGAGGCTATTGCGCGATGGAGTTCGCAAGTTTCTTCGCATGGATACGCCGGCACTCAAGGACAGCATGATCTTAGGTGACTGCGGAGCATTCGCTTACGCCGAGCTGGATAAGCCTGCGTTTTCCCCCGAGGAAGTCTGCGAGTTTTACAACGATGCAGAATTCACGCATGGTATCTCACCAGATCACATCATCTTCGCATGCGATGAAGATAACCCCCCTGCAGCGTCTGTGGATGCTAGCATTATTGACCGTTATGAGATTACCCTCGCGAATGCGAGAGAATTTCTGAAACTATCGCAGCAAGAAATGTCGGTTTACAAGCCGGTTGGTGCAGTGCAAGGTTGGTCGCCTGAGAGCATGGCAACTGCTGCTCTTGAACTGGAAAAAATGGGATACGGCTATCTCGCAATCGGTGGCCTCGTGCCTTTGAAAGTCCCGACGATTCACAAAGTACTGAAAGCGATTCGCTGCACGATCAACCCTGACACAAAAATACATCTTCTCGGATTTGCAAAAGCAGACAAAATCCATGAATTTCTTGATTACGGTATCACCAGCTTCGACTCGACATCTCCGCTAATTCGCGCCTTCAAAGATGCGAAGGCGAATTACTACATGCCTTCATCGAGCGGGGGTCTTGAGTACTATGCCGCGATAAGAATTCCGCAGGCTATTGAGAATTCCCGTCTCTTACAAGGAATCAAGCGCGGTGTATTTAGCGCGGAAGATCTGCAGAAACGGGAGCAGCGAGCGTTGAAAGCCATCCGTGCCTATGACAAAGGTGTGGAAACGCTCGACGCCGCGCTCGAAGCGGTTACCAGCTATCAAAGTTTTTTAACTCCGGAAGCCGCTGATCGAGAAGATGTAAATGAACTCCCCATAAATAATTTGGCGGGCATTACGAAAACTTTAAAAGACCGTCCGTGGCAACACTGTCAATGTAGCGTTTGTCGCGAAATCGGCGTGGAAGTGATTATCTTTCGTTCAAGTAACCGAAACAAACGTCGTGGATTTCACAATCTCGCGGTTTATCATAATCACGTAAAAAATACACTAGCTCAGTAAACATGGGAACCTTCCGATACAACGCTATTCGCGCTCAACAGGCGCCTGACCATGATGTTTTCGTATTTGCGGCAAACGCGCAAGAGGTCCTGGCTTTTTCAGAAATTGAGCGTGTAGGTCGCACCAAAGAAGGCAACCTGCAAGGATTCCAGCGACATCAAGTGGCCGGACATATTAAAGAAATCCGTGATTACTTGAAGCGAGATGATGCTCTTCTTCCGAACGCGGTAATTGTGGCTTTTCTCGAGGGGGTCAAAATCCTCCGTGATTATAATGGTGTCGTCGAAATTGAAATAAATACGAGCGCCGTTGAGGGGAACAACAACACACATGACGCGCCACCATATAAACCTGGATTTGTCGTGGATGGTCAACAACGGTTGAGCGCCCTATCTGGTTTGGACAAGCCTGGATTCCAGGTCTTTGTGTCTGCGCTGATTTGCAAGGACTACAACGAATTACGGCAACAATTCGTTTTAATAAATAACACCCGCCCTCTGCCGCGAGCGCTAATTTATGAATTGCTACCTTCGGTCGAAGGACTTCCTGAGCGATTTACGTCACGACAATTCGCGGCTCGTGTCGTCGACCGCTTGAACTTTGAGGCTCAGTCGTCGTTGGTAGGGGAAATTAAGCAGCATACCAACCCCAAAGGATCAATAAGCGACTTGGCAATGCAAAAACTGGTGATGAATTCAGCTTCTGACGGAGCTATTCGTGCCCTGTTGCATCTTCCGCAGTTCGAGCAAAACTCGGTTGCTCTGATAAGTAATTTTTTCCAGGCGGTTAGAAAGGTATTTCAGTTCGAATGGGAAGGCATGACAGCGCGTACTTCCCGTCTGAAACATGGCGCAGGCATAGTTGCTATGGGGTTTATTATGGAATTACTCCATTCCGTCCAAGGCGCAAACTCGGCTGAGGAGTTTATTCCAGGCCTCATGCTGTTAAAAATTCATACGGCGTGGACCGAGGGACACTGGCGTTTTGCCGAGGATGATGTGCGACCTTGGAATGGCATTCAGAACACTCCCAGTGATATCGACCTGCTTTCAAGCTACCTCGTACGCTGTATGAAGCGCGAGTTACGCAAGCTAAAACAGGTCTCGAACGCTTAGAGGAGCGAATGAACAGAAACGCGCTTGTGTTGTTCTCGGGCGGTCAAGATTCCGCCACCTGCTTAGCGTGGGCCCTCGATCAGTACGACCACGTTGAAACCATAGGCTTTAATTATGGGCAACGCCATGCTATTGAGTTGAGTTGCAGGACAGCTTTCATCAACGGGTTGCGTGAGGACTACCCCCATTGGTCGAAAAAACTGGGAGCGGACCATCTACTCGATATGGGACTGCTTTGCCAAATAAGTGACACCGCGTTAACCCAGACTAAGGCGATCGAATGGGAAGCATCTGGTTTACCCAATACCTTTATACCTGGTCGGAATTTGCTGTTTTTTACATTTGCTGCCGCATTGGCGTATCGGCGTGATCTTAAGTTCCTCGTAGGAGGAATGTGCGAAACGGATTACTCGGGCTATCCAGATTGTCGTGACAACACTCTCAAAGCACTGCAAGTTGCGCTTGGATTAGGACTCGATACTCGACTAGTCATTGAAACCCCTTTGATGTGGATAGATAAAGCAGATACTTGGCACCTAGCCAAAAATCTCGGTGGTGAGAGGTTAGTAACGCTCATTCAAGAGGAAACCCACACCTGTTACCTAGGAGTTCGGAGCCGCCGGCACGTCTGGGGTTACGGGTGCGGGAGTTGTCCAGCGTGTGATCTCCGGAAGGCCGGTTTCGAAGCATTCGAAAGAGGAAACCTGCATGAGTTATAGCGTAAAAGAGGTCTACTACACACTACAAGGTGAATGATTGAAAACCAGTCGGCCGGCGGTATTTTGCCGGTTTTCTGGATGTAGTTTGTTGAATGGCCAGGAAGAAGATAGACAGACAGCGGTCTGTAAATTTTGTGGCACAGACTTTGTCGGCGCTGATGGCTCGTTAGTTTCAAATTTGAAACCGCTGAATCGCTCGCTAGAGCAATTGCTGCCATATGGCCGATCGCAGGACAACCCCGCTATGTTGTTCTAACGGGGGGCGAACCATTGTTGCAAGTCGATTCCCCACGCATAAACTCGCTGCACAAATGGGATTCTGAAGTAGCGGTCGAAAAAAAATGGCTCCAATCTCGCGCAGAAAGGCATCGATTGGCTTTGTGTTAGTCCAAAAGCAGGCACTGAGTGGAGACGACGCAAGGGGGACGAATAAAGTTTGCCTTCCCACAAAAAAACCTACTTCCAGACGCTGTCGACCACTCTGATTTTAAACCTTATTTACTTCAACCCATAGCGAGAAGTCCGCGCCGCGAGAATACCAAATCTGTAGTTGAATACTGTAGAAAACCCGCGGTGGCGCTTATCACTTCAAACCCATAAAATTTTGCAAATTCTCTGAAAAATACAATGAAATCAAGCAACGGTATTTCTAATTTCTTGCATCATTAATTTAACAAATCGAGTTTTTTGGCCTTTGCATAAGGCTAGCCTTGAGCGTCCAAACATTGGTAGCAAACCGTTATCAAATTGGTTAAAATGAATGCTCCCTGGACTCGGACTTTTCGGATCGTCAGTTCGTTTTTATCAGAGTTGCAAGTTACACAGCGGAATTTATCCATTTGCATTCGGTAATACATCATTCTCATTCTATGCCCCCTCGGAATCGAATTAACCTCTCGGCAGGAATGCTCTAATTCTTTAGAGGCACGGATACCGCTACTATCTCCTTTGCCAGTATTACATAGGGTACAAAGGACCTGTAAATTATCCGGAAGGTTAGTCCCATCTTTACTCACAACCGCTATATGGTCGACGACTGGCCTCATGCTGTCTTCGACTCCACCACCATCAAAATATGGCTTAAAGGGGTCTGACGTCCCCTCAAGTGATCGATCCTCCTCGATATTTATTCTGTCGGTGTCGTTCAGAGGTAATTTACAGGAATTACATCTGTTTCCTTGCTTTTCCAATAATCTATGGCGCCGCCCACCAAGGCCAGGTTTTCGGTTTGCATCCCAGTTATCCAGAACAACAGCAACAGAACGGGCAAGTTTTCCCACGGAGTCTGAAGGAAAAGAAAAATGCGATCGGATATATTCTTCGATCAACACGTTTCTTGATTCCGGACGTTCAGGGGAAAATTCAATCGCCTCTGGTGGCGAAAAATGTAGAGCAACCCTTAACCTCAACTCACTTCGAGAAGCGGGTTCTTGCATTCCAGGTAGGCGAAGCAACTCAGAAAGATTATTAACCGCCCACAACCTGTAATCTCGCAAATTTACCTGTGAATAAAAACTTGGCTTGCGACTGTCGTCCTCATATATTTTTGTCGACAACGCTGCCTCGGAAAGCAACAATTCCAAATTTGCTTGGTCAACTTCTAGTCTCATGTTGTGGACCGGAATAGTTTACGATTTCCAAGATTTTGACATTGGCTGTTAATCGCCTCATTAAGGCTTTCTCGGAACGCTTTATGTCCCGCGCCAGTATCGAGGCCCTTCATTTTCCATTCTTTGGTGAAAAACTCCTCCGATAAAAAGGTTAGCTGCAGCGAAACTTCTTCCTTTAGGGTAGACGGATCTGCGAAAGGAGATTTTTCGTTCCTCAAGTTCCGCCTTGGCATGTCGTTGGCGAACATATCAAATAGATACTCTTGAAGAATAACAAGAGAAACTTTTTGCAGAATTTGAGGATTTATTCTTTCCGCAGCTGCAACCCAGGCAGCAGGATATTTTTCCTTGATCGCCTGCCACATAGAATAAAATAAGGAAATCCTAAATGAATAATCACTCCACTCAGGGATATCTTTATAAATAGTTTTATATTTTTTATTCGGCTTTATAAATTTTGATACCACTTGGAACGCCACGTTTTCCGGTATGGCCGCCTTAGACCCATCTCTCCCAAAATTGATCAGCTTATAAAACGGCGATTTTGAATCCGTGTTCATTTTATGAGTCCACTCGGTTTCTTCTGCCGTAACCCCAACCTGCTTAAATCGGTCATACAGTCCGTCTATCTCACCGTTGGACAGTGACGTTGAGATGATCGCTCTTAATTCCGTTTTATTCAGCGGCTTCGCTTTATTATTTAAAACATAAAAATGAAACACCTGCTCGGAATAACTTAGACCCGGCAGCAAGACGATTGGAAGTGAAACCGGGAATTGATTTACATTTTTTGCACCATAAACCCGATGCTGTCCATCCAATATAAGCCCAGGCTTTGAGATGCCAAAAATGTAATTCTTTACTGTTTCGCGTAAACCATCATCGAGGTTTTCCAGTTTCGACCCAGCCCCTTCGAGTATCTTTACAATGCTCGCGATGTAGGATTGAGGCGGAATCTCTTCATTCTCATCGTCGTCTTCCTCCTCGTCGTCTCCTGCATTTTCAATTGCGATGGACGCGAGTTCTTCCTGGTTCAAACGCGCCTTTAACTCAGTAATCGTATCTTTAACTAATTCTTCAAAATCTTTGGTTGATAATGTGATTTCTATTTCTACCAATCCATCCGCAGCACCTGCGATCGGCGTAATTTTTGTATTTTCCTTTCGAGCAGCGATAATGATGCTACTCGGTATTATATTATTACCCTCATCCACTTCTGTCATAAAATACTCTGAAATTAACGAATGGCGCGCCCCAAGGTCTCGCTGGTAGCCCGCCAAAAAATCTTCTTTTTTACGAGGTACGTCGCACCATTTTAAAATTTCTTCCGCATTAGATTGGAGCAAATAAAATGGGCGAGCATTAGGCGTTTGCTTAACTTCAATTGCTTGATACTTAAATTTTTCAGACATTAAATTTACCCCACTAAAGACTTGATCTTAGCGTTTATTAAGACCCAAAATGATTGCGTTTACAATTGCAAATAGCTTTATCGATTTATGTCCAACTTAAGAGCCATGACGTTTCACGCCCTTTAATATATTACAATCAAAGACAATGAGAAATTAATCCAATCTCGAAATATAGCGAATTGCGTCGGGAATTTCAGGTCTTTGGACGAGGTGTTTTGCGAAGCCAGCTTGAATGAGATTCGTCTTAGGAAACTTGGGCACGGTCGTCTGCATTTCGTCTAAAGTTACCCCGAAATTCTTAAGACAAGAATTTCATATTTGGAATATTTTAAAATGATGCCACCTTTGTCTATACGCTATTGCTTTGCCGCGCAAATTGCAACCTACTTGGTACGGAATGACAACGATGACCTGAGACGTTTAGAAAAAGTCGCTAGCCAGCATCCGGTCGCGATATCCCCCCGTTTTCAATAGCGCGGTAGTTTAGAGTCCGAGGTTAATGTAACTGACTTTTGGGCGGGCGTTTTGGCATAGGAGGCTGGCGTTAAGCCGCCGAGCGATTTCTTCGGGCGCTCGTCGTTATATTCACGGTGCCAGATATTGATTCAATAGCGATTCAAGGGTACGCGAGATGCTAGATAACCGACTGCTTAACGCAGTGGACGGCCTGGGACCGGCGACTCTGGAAAACCTTTGTGTATTCATTTGGGCGCACACGGAAGTTGCAGTACCTGGCTTGTGTTCCGTAATGGTGGAGCGGCGTATAAGCGTCGGCAAGTGCGCGCCGCGCTGGGGCAATCCCTTCTAATCAGTCGACGGCCATGGCCGGCACCAATTGGCTTTGCCGGATCACGCGTTCTACGATGCGTGTGGTGCCACTACCGTCGACTTGAAGCAGAGTCGCATCCACACGCAAGGCTGCTTTTATACAGAAGAAAGCCTGGTGGGTGGCGGCCCCAGAGACGAACACCACCCAGTCGGCGTTACGGCTTCCAGTTTTCAGGCGAGGCGTGCAGATTTCATCGGAATTGGTGTCAATCTTAGCCTGCGGAAACGCTGCTTCAAGGACGCGCGCTGCTCGACTGATAGCTTGGGCATCCATACTGTAGAGGAGGATGCGCGCCTGAATGTCCGCGCGAACCTGCGCTTCTCCATCGGTATCTTCCGCCGGCCTCGGCGGCAAGGGAAACCCGGCTTCATGTGCCAGGAGCTCCAGCAGGCACCGTTCGGCGGTCGAAAGACGTGCCCAACTTTGGGTGGCTGCTTGAACCACCTTGGCTTTCCACCTCAGGCGAGCTTCGTCATCCCTGCAGGGATGAACGACCAATAAGTCTGCCAGATCCAGCCCCCAGGCGATTTCCCTCGGTGATGGGGTTTCAGAAAAAACATCGCCCAGTCGGTCAACCAGTCCGGTGTATTCCTTGGGCGTGAGGCCTGCGATCAGTGCATGGCGCGTTGCTAGTCGAACCATCTCCCGTTCGCTTTCGCCAGCGCGGTCGCGTACATGCAGTGCCTCGATGAAGCCGAGGTAGAACCTAACCAGTGTGCTAGTGGGCGTGGTGCGGATCACCAGCCAGTCGAACCAGATCGGCAGCAGGGATTCGAACAAGGGCGACGCGTCGAGTGCGACGTCTTCTATCGTCGATAACAGCGACTGCACAAAGCTGGGTTGCGCCAGTAAGGCTTCGGCGTCAGGTGATTGAACCAGTTCCCGCCAATACACCAGCATGTCATCGGCTTTAGCCGGAGTGGAGGTCGATTGGGAACCAGGCAGCGCAGGCTTGGGAATGTCCTGCTCAGCGAGCTTTTCGACATCTGCCAGAAGACGTGGCCGAGTCTGCCGCACTTTCATCGCTATATCGGCGTCGGCCGAATGGAGTCGATCGATCGCTGCTCTGGCCTGGCCGGGATGCCCGATTTCTTTGGCGCAGCGCAGTTGTACCTGCAACACCTCGACAGAGTCTGGCAATGGTTGCAGCAGCGCCAACGCCTGCTCGTAGCGTTCCGAATCCATCTCGTGAATCGCCTGCTCCAGTCCGGACTTAGGCTGCAATGCCCGAGCCATCGTCGCAATTGCCTCAGATGCAGGGCCAAATCCGCGGGGGCCCAGGTCCTGAAGCAGGGATGTGCACAGTTGGGCCGATGGCTCATTCAACGCCAGTTCGTGCAGCAAAAAGCCTTTCAAGGCGGCCGGCCGGCGGCTGCGACCACGCCCCTTGAGCAAGTTCGCTGCAATGATGCGCACGTGCTGGGCAAAGGCATCTACCAGGGCGCTTGCGACTCCTCTTATCTCCACGGGGGCAAGGTAGGTCTCGTACAGCGCATCCCAAATGTCACCGTAGGTCTCCGGTGGCAGGCGAACCTTGAGCAGGTCATCCCATTGGGGGTGGTCCAGGATTCGGTCCCAGCGTCCGAAGGCCGCATGTAACCGGATTTCGAGGAAGGCACGGTTTTCTGCGCTGAGTCCGTGCTGATCCCGAAGCGCCGCCATCGCGGCCAAGGCTTCCTTCTCGTTGCGGGCCAAAAGGGCGCAATCAAAGGTGGCGCGCAATTGGTGGAATGTACGCAGTTCTTGGCGAGGGCGCGCAGGCCGCAGTTCCAGCAGTTGCCAATAGCGCTGCCAAATTGCGATGACCCGCGGTTCAAACGTGGATGTGATCGCAAAGAATACCGTCACATGCAAGCCCGCATGAGTGAGGGCTGATCTGGCACTCTCCTGTGTTGCCGACAAGACCGCGCCGTCCTTCTCGAACTCGCCGAAACTCGGCCCAACAAATGCCACCATCTCGTCATGCAGGCCCCGCGCGCTCAACTCGTCATGTGCACACGCCAGCCAGCAGGTTCGCTCGGCTCCTGGCTCCAAAAACGGCAAAAGCATAGGGCGATCGTTAAGACCCTTGCCGTACCGAGAAATAGCCGAGACCAGTGCCAGCGGTACAGTCTGCTGGTTGTCGGGCACAGCACCGACCAGGGGGTTGGCGTAGGTGTTGACACCCGCAAAAAACCTACCAAGCACGGCCTGCGCCGTGGCTCCGGCCGGGCTGACCGGTGGGCTAGTGACTGGTGCCATGGTTTGCGAATTCCAGGCGGATGCTGGCCACCTTTTGCGGGTTGAAGTCGATCGTCAGGGACTCCGCGTTCAAACCGATTCCCCGTTCGGTGAAGTTCATGGATCCACCGATCCAGACTCGATCGGTCAGCAGGCCTTTGGTGTGAAAGTCTGGGATCTCCGACCACACGCATGCGTCCTGTAGTCCGATGTCTGCCAACGCCGCGGACAAGCGCTTGCCAAACGGCTTGTTGTGAGGATCCGGCCGTACTCGGATGTCCAAGCGTGTGTTGTTGGCGGCAACGGCCACCAGCACCTCGATCAAGCGGATTTCGCGGCGACCCCACTCCGGATTGAGGCCCTCGAAGCTTCCAGTGGAGTTGTCGAAGATCACGATGTCTGTGACCCAAGGCGCGGCCAAGTAGATGGTTTTGCTGGGCAGAAGCAGTTCTTCGGCCAGGACCATGGCCAGCACGTCCCGGGCTGCGCGCGGGGCGGTCGTGGCCGACTTGAAAATGTAGCGTACGTTGGTCATAGCGCGTCCGGGATCGAGAAGGTCCACTCGATGCGGTCACCGAGTCGCTTGACCTCGGTGAGTTGGGCAAACACGTTCAGGTATTCGAACTGCACCGGTTCGGTCACAAGGGCAGCCACCACCTGGGGCAGCAGCTCGCCAGCCAAGCTGGCCGGCACTGAGACGACGGCGCGAGAAGCGGTCAGCAGGCGATCTCGCACTTGTTCCTCCCAATCCGGGTGCGCGGGATCGATAGGGTCCGGTCGGGGCGTCAACCACTGCGCTAGCAACAGGCGCTCGGTGTCAATACTGAACGATGAGAAACGATTCGACCAGGGCATGGCGACCGCGCGCAGTGCGTGGCCTTGGGGCCAGAGCAGACCCATCAGAACACCGAAGCGCCACGCCTGCCGGTTATCGGCAGGCAAGAGCTGGCCGGCGTTTTCAAAGGGTTGGTCCAGCCGGTCATCGACGCTGAACAGGGCGCACAGGACTCGGACATCGACCTCAACACCGTGCAGCGCTTCTAACTCGTCCCATCGCTCATGAATCAACGCCAACAGGCGATCCAGTTCACTGGGGCTGTCTGGGCGCAACAGCCGCATGCTCAGCGCCACGCTGTAGCCGTGGAAGATCGATTGCCCGCGTGTCACCAGCATTGTGCGCAGCGCGGCAAAGTGCTGAGCCGCTTCGACGGAGTTCATGGCTTGCCGCACCAGGCTCACAGCCTGGGCCACGTCTGCATCCGGCTGTACGCTTCCGAGCCATTGCACCACCTGACGCAACTGGGCATTGGTCCATTCGAAGTCGCGCGGTCCCAGTGCGGCCTCGATGTGAAGATACAGGCTGTCGGGCCGACTGGTCAGTAATTCCGCGACACTCTCGATCAGGCCGTTGCCTCCCGGATTCACCTCCGAGATCCAGATCTCTGGCTGGATCGGTTCGCTGCCGTCGTCACGCCGCACCACAATGTCCACGACCACCCCGTCGGGATCGATCTGCGGGCAAGCCTGCTGAATCGCATCCAGACAGGCCGCACCGAGGGTGGCACGGATCGACAGTGCCAACCACTCATTCCATTCGGCGTCGATAGGCTCGACAAGCACCCGAGCGGCGCTGCGCACCGCCTGGCGGACTGCGTCGGAGTTCAGCGCTTCATTGAGCTTCAGCCGCAGCTTGTCGGAGCCTTCATCGCCATTGTCCAGGTCCGGCACCTGGAACACGGTCTGCAAAACCGCCAGCAGGACGTCCAGATGGGTACCGTCGGCCACCCGATCCATGGCCTGACGCAAGTCGAGGGTCTGCGCGACCGAGACCTGCAGGGACGCGATCTGGAAAATCTGGGCGATCCATCCGCGCAGGAACGGGTTGGGAACCGCCGCGCAAAACGCCTTGTTTTCACGCGCTTCCCAGTTGTACCGTGAGGCTCGGGCGGCGCGTTGGCGCTGCGGGTCCTTCCAATCGATGACCTGGCTTAGATCCAGCGGTAAGTCGAGTACCAGTACCAGGGCGTCCACATCGATGTCGAATCCCACCCCGCTGGGCTGTCCCTCATGGCGGAACTGCCAGTCCACCGTGACCCGCTCCGTCTTGCTCCCTGAACGCAGTCGCAGTTCGGCGCGTGAGCCGACGGCGTAGCGTCTGACCTCGGCGTGCGCCTGCTCGGCATGGGTGTATAAAACCACCTGCTTGATTAACCGGCTGATACCGATATGAGCGGGTGTGGCCAGACTCAACCCCTGGTTCGGCGCGAGGTGAAAGGACTGCCAGATCAACAGCGCATTGGAGGTGTCATTCAACTCGGGGACGCCATTACCAGCGCGAGGCACGCGCTGGAGGTGGGCCACTTGGGGACGAAACGCCTTGAAGGTGGTTAGTGCGGAGCCGTGCGGTGCGATGAAATGCCGCTGGGCATCCAGGGTGAACCACGGGTGGAGATCAGCTTCTTCTGACAATTCGGTGGTGCCGCAGGCAAAGAACCGAGCCAATGTGTCGCCATCTACACCTAACCATAGGGCGTCGTCGTAGCGACGTGAGACTTTGCCTGGCGCGAACTCTCCCAAGCCCTGTTGCACCGGCATGTACTGGTCTTCCAACTCGCCCTGTTGTGCGACGAGGTCGATGCGCATCTCAGGCAGGCTGAGGTCATCGAACAGGCTGGCCGGGATGTAGTCTGGCAGCGGGTGACCCGCCTGGTGGTCCTCGCCGGCACGACCGCGGGCCCGCCATCCAGAGGCCAGGCGCCGGACCGCGGTGGGAATCGCACCCAGCATGAGCGGACGAGGCTGGCTCCACATCAACACGTTCAGGTCATCGCCTCCGAGGGCCAAGCGGTCGGCTAGATCCCGGGCCAAGCGTTCGGCGCGCGCGGGGCTTTCCAGCACCTCGACAAGCAGTTTGACCACACGCTGATGCTGCAGACGCTTGTTCAGCCAATTGACCCCCGCAAATTTGATGGCGGTTGAATGGCGATTGGGCCCGAGGTCGCGCGCCTGGACCCGAAGTGCCTGCCACGCAGGCGCCGTCAGTGGGAACTGCACGTGCTCAGCCAAGCGCTTGACGGCTGCGAAGGCGGCCGGATTCCAGCCGGGTGGCAGCGCTTCGTTGTTCGGATGGGCCAAGTCCCGCCAGACCGACAACGGTGGCTGGTCGCGGCAGGTCCAATCGCCCAGCACGTCCAGGAGCGCATACACGGCTTGCATGCGCTGGACGTAGCGGTTGGCCATCGGCAACTGGCGCGCCGGCAGGTCGGGATCGAACAACTGATCGTAGGCCTGGTACGCGAGTCGATCTCGGCCGTAATCCGTCAAGATAACCAGTGTCCAGGGGCGCATATGGCGTGTACGACCCGCGCGCCCCTTGCGTTGCAGGAAAGACGCAATGTCGCGCGGTGCCTTGTGCTGCACCATGACGCCCACAGCAGGATCGTCGAAGCCGACTTCGAGCGCAGAGGTGGCCACCACCACCTCCGTCGTGCCACTGACCCCGCTGTCCAGCGCTGTGGTTCGCCCAACGCCCAGGCGGTACGTCAGGTCATGGCCGATCGCTTCAGGAACACTCCAGTCCTGACCGGCGTAATAGCGCGCAGTGCCGCTGATGGGTGTGGTCCCCCTGCGCAACCGCGCCAATCCACCGTCTCGATGTTTGGTTAGGTTGGGGGCTCCTCCGTTGGGATAGCGGCCCTCTGCATCGAGCAAGTCCTTGAACAGGCGGTTGGTGGCGTCCAACTGGTCGGTGAAAGCGAAGGCCCGCCAGCCAAAAAACGGCATGGTCTTTCGGTCGAAGGTCCCGGGAGGATCCAACAGCCGCGCGCTGAGCATCAGCGTTTGGATCGTGGTGGACAGCAAGGCGGTCTGAGACACCGGGTCGCCGCGTAGGGCCAACATGTACTCGGCCCCCTCCTCCACGATTTCGTCTTCCAGTGGCTTGATTTCCTCGACCACCCCCTTGCTCAGGCCAGTCAAGTGTGAAAAGAAGGTCTGGCCGTCGGCAATCGTGGCGGACAGGCCAACGAAACTGGAGCGCCGGCCGCTGGCGGCCCACCAACGCCGCAGCAGGTATGCTACTTGGGCGCCATAACTGCCGGCGTACAAGTGCACCTCATCCAGAAGGATCAGGTCGGGTGCGCGGTCGGCCCCGGGGCCGATGCCGAACACATGCCGCAAATCGCTGCTGGGCAGGTGGCGGTTGAGCATCTCCACCGACGTGAAGAGAATGTCCGGGGGTTCGGTCTTGATGGCATCGCGGGTGAACGCCAAGGTATGGACGTCTACGACGGCGCTGCAGTGGGGGCATATCAGGCGTTCGCGATCTTGCGTCGCATCGTCGCGGCGCAGCACCATTTCGCCATGCTGGCTGTCGTCTGGGCAGTTGAAGAACGGCACCCGCTTGCCTTGCGGGTGATACAGCCAGCTGCGTTTGTCCAGAGCCTTGGCAGCGCTGTTTGGCGTGTCGCCGTACAACACGCCCACGCGCAACGGGCGACCGCCCTGTCGGGTGATCCAGCTATCGAACTTGCGGCATTGACCGTAGACCTCCGCGAGTTGGTCTTTCAGCAACTCGTTGCGGGGATAGAGCGCGAGAACCCGCACGCCGCGGGTGCCGGGCGCTTGTACCCGTTGCTCCGCCAACCAGGACAACGCCGGCAGGTAAAACGCCAGGGTCTTGCCGCTGCCTGTTCCGGCCGAGACCAGCGTGCCTGTGCAACTGCGCGCCTCCAGGCCGGCAAGGATACGCTCGGCCGACTTGACCTGAAACTGTGCGAGTCCACCGTCCTTATCCAGGTGGTCCAGCCAAGTCTTGATGGCCTCCAACAGCAAGGGCGAACGCACGGATTCACTCAGCGTACTGAACACCTGAGAGGCGCCCAGGTCCCGGCGCGGGTAGCGCCGCGGTCGCCGCAGAAATCGGTAGTCAGCGACCAACGTCGCGGCTTCCGCCCACTTGTTGCGTTCATGTTTGGGGAACAACTGGCGCAGTTGCGCGACCAGTCGTACGCCCTCGGCCATCCGAGTGCGCCAGCGTGGTTCCTCAGCGGCCACAAACGGCACCTCAAACAGCATCTTGTGCGTGGCCAAGAAATCGCGCAGGTCCCGCGCGGTTTGAATCGTGCAGTTCGGATCGTGTTTAAACGGCTGCGCTTTGGGTACGTCGAGGACCCGCTGCAGGGCGGCCATCACCTCATCTCGACTGAGGGCGTTGTCCACCAGGCCCCAGACCAGGCAGCGCGCCTCCAGAGCTTCGAGTTCATCCAGGGCGAACTCGGCCAGTTGCAGGTCCGGAGCTAGCGCCATGTCTGGGTGGCCTTCGGCTTGATCACGAAACGAGTGGGATCATCGTTGGCGCGCAGCCACTCCATCACCTCGGGCGTGAGCAACTCCAGGGCAGCGCCGCCAGTCTCGATGGTTTTCAGAAACACGCGGACCGCGTCGGGTGCCGTGCCCTTGAGTTGTTCGCGCAATCCCTGTAAGGCTGCCACAGCCTCGGTGAGTTCTTCCTGGGTTGCAGCGCTGGAGGGCAAGTCGCTACGGACAGCGGCCTGGTACTTTGCGTGATGCTGCTTGTACATGGCCAGGAGCACTTCGTTTGCCGGCGTCTTGAGCATCCGCCCCTCTAGGATTGACGGCGACTCGACATGCCCGAGACTTTCGACAAAGTGACGCCATTGCGTGCGCGCAGCCTCTTGAACCCGTTCATTCGCCGATTCCGCGGCATTGATCAGGCGGCTCCACAGACTGTCCGTCGCCAGGTCCTGCACGTTGCCACCGGCTTGAAGCACCTGCCTGGCCTGTTTGGCCAACGCATTGACACTGCAGTCCGCCTGTGCAATGTCCTCGCGTTGAAGCAAGGCCGGATCCACGATGCGGGCCTTCTCGGCCAAGCCGTGCCGGGTGCTTGCGTGCTGCCCCCACTCCCGCATTCGCTGCTGCAGCGCGGAGATTTCCTGGCGCGTCTGGTTGGCTACCTTGGCCTTTTGCAGGCCGGCGCGCAATTGACTACAAGACTGAATCAGGTTTGGCATCAGCGCTCCCACTCCAAGCTTTTGATCAGTTCTTCCCGCTGGTCGAGTGCTTGCTCCATCTCAACAGACCGGGTCTGGCTGTCAATCAGCCGCGCCAACTCACTGAAAAAGCGACTCAACTCCGCGACGTCGCAAGCCAACTGACTCAGTCGAGGTAGCGGGACGGCACATAGTTCGGCTAATCGCACCGGCGCTGGCTCATCCGCTGGAGGGATGCTCATCTTACGCAGCCGCTGGATGACCGAATCCATGTTTTCCTGTGCCAATCGGTCGATGACGGCATGGATTTCCGACTCACGCTGGCCCACTGGCCAGACGGCCAGTTGCAGGGCCTCTTGCACCAGCGCTCGCATTTCGTCGCGCCAGGCCACGCGGGCGTACTCCGCCTCGAAGGCCGCGCTGGTCTGTGGCAGCAGTCCTTGAACCGTGTTTTGCAGGTTGTTGACCAATGTGGGCAGGCCCTCACTGGAGAGCCGGTCGAGGACGTCGGATGCCGCTTCGCTCAGACCGCGGCCTTTCAACCCGAGATTCCAGCGTGCCGGCAACTCTGTCCTCCACGCTCGCTTGAGGCGGTCCGCATCGATGGCCAGAACCTTGTTCCCGGTTGCGCCCTGGAAGCAGCCGATCAACTGTTTGAGGCGATCCTGCAATTCGGCCCGCGCCGCAGTGGCTTTGCTGCGGATCCCCAGAGTTTGGGCGACGGAGTGAGCCACCCGGGAGTCGATGAAGATCGATTCATCGGGGCTAGAACCGACCAACTCCTTAAAGCTGGGGCTGTCGGGCTGTCCTCGGCTGCTCAAGCCGAGCAAGATACTTTGAATGTGGAGTGCCCGAGCCACCATGCCTGCGTCGCGTTCAGCCTCAGTGGCCAGTGCCTGCAAGACCTGGTTCTCTAACGCTTCAAGCAACGTATTGGCGGCGGCGTAGTCAGTCTCCGCATTTGCATACAACCAGGACTTGCCGTTTTTCTCCCAGCGCGCCAGGGCCTTGAGGCCTGCGACGACGCCAGGAGGAATAGGTTGGTCAGGTCGCGCCACCTGGACGACGAGTCCCTTGGACGGGTTGTTGACTGTTATTGCCGGCGGAAGCCAGAACCAAACCGCTTCGATTTTCTGTCCCTTGAGGCAGAAATTGTCCAGGTACATCCGCTCTTCGAGTGCCAGCGCAATCAAGTTGCGCGTGTCACGCGCGTGCGTATTGGGTAAGCGATTGGTCGGCGTCCACGTCTCCAGTGCGTCCGCATAAGCGGAGATGTCGGGAGCAACTGCCACCGCATCGACGGGGAGGGACGGTGGGATTGGGGGCGCTGGCTCTGGCGAGACGCGGGTGCCCCGGGGGGGCGGTGGATCCCTGGGCACCGGAGGGGCAACCGGTGAGATCGGCGCGCCGGTACTGCCGAAGGGCCACGGCAACGAGAACGCCTCAAACACGGCCCGCGGCACCGGCGACGCCGTTAGGCGGGCCGGACGGCCGGCCCAATAGTGCAACGCCACCTCCAGCTGTTGAGTGTGTTCCTGGGTATAGCCCTTGCGCAGCAACTCGGTGCGCACTTCGGCCACCAGAGCGGGCGACTGGAAACCTGCAGGCGGAAAATGCTTCGCGACGAACGCCGGACGTTCAGCCAGAGTCTTGCGCAAGACTTCGTTGATGTAGGCCCGGGGGTTGTAGGTCCAGACCGCCCCTTGTTTCATAGCGGCCTCGGCCAGGCCTCGAATGGCGTGCGTGTTGAAGGGAAACAGTGGATAGCCCTGGCGGCTGCGACCAAACGCGTCCAGACGCTCTGTTGCCGCGGTATCCAATGGCTCATCGAAATTGGGCACCCAGGCGTAGAGGTCCTGGCCGCTTTGGCTGGACCGGGCAAATTCCTGCTTCAGGTGCTGGACGCCCCAGCGCGCCGCATTCAGGTAGCGTCCGGTCAAATCGACCAGCTTGCTGATGATGGTGTCCTCGGCCAAGCCTTCGCTGGGAACCACCCACTGTTCCTTGGCCCGCGTCAGAACCGTTTGCCGACCGGCCAGGAAGCCGTCCGTCACGGCCACCGCAGTGCGTATGGGCGCGCGCACGCGTCGGCCGTGCTCGTCGCTCTCCGCGATCATGATGTCCAACAGCGGTTGCTGAATCCCCGACAAGGCCGCCAAGTCCTCGATCAGGAGGACCAACTCCTTTCCATCCTTGAGCAACTGGCGACGGATGTCGTCGACCACGTCCTGGATCGACTTTTGCTGCAGGGCCTCTGTGACCCGAAACACGGTGCGCAGGGCGCCATCGAGGACCTCCTGCAGGATGTCCGCCGCGGTGCTGCGGAACCGGCCATCGGCGTTGCCCAAAAAGGCCAGCGCCATCTGTACCCGTTGGGGCAAATCCTGCCCCGTAGCTTGCTGCGGCGGAGCCAAGTCGTCCGCACGAAATTGCCGGTCCGCGGGATTGGAAGCGCCGCCCAAGCTTGCCCCCACGATGCGATGGAGTACCTTGCTCAGCCACATTTCCCGCACTTCGGGCGCTTGAATCAAACTGCGCGCGTGTTCGGCCACGGCCACATGAGGCCGCAGTGCGCTGTTCTCGCTTGGTGCAGCCTGTATGAATTCGACCGTCCGGTCGCGGTACTCCTTTAGGCCCTCGCCCAACGCGGCAGCAAGCAACTCGGAGGCAGTCGAAGGAGTCAATTGCTCGGACGACCTCGCCAGTTCGCGCTTGAGCGCTTCATACTCTTCGCTGGCGAGCGGCTCGAGAATCAATTCGACCACACGTCGCAAACTGGCGGTCTTGGGAATCGACACCACGACCAACTCTTGGCGGCGGGGGTGCCGCTCCAGTTGGGCGCGAAGCCAGCGTACCATGTGGGATTTACCCACGCCAGAGGCGCCCGTGATGGCAATCACCACCGCACTGCCATCGGTCACCGGGCGCATCAATTCATTGAGCAAGGCCACCTCGTCGGCCGCGATTTCAACGCCTGTCTGCGCCGCCCGACGCAACAACGTGGTCGGCTCGTGAACGGCGAGCAGCAACGCTTCATCAACCGTCTCGGCTTCTGTGCGCAGGCACTCCGTCGCATGTTCGACCGATGGCCAATACTGTTCCAGGGAGTTCATGCATTGGCCTCCTGCGGACGGGCGATCCATTGAAAGGTCAGGTCGCTGCGGGCGCCGCTCGCGCCGGTGAGCGTGACCGAACTTCCGAGGTCGGCCTTTTGCTGCAACAGCAACTCGCCACTGTCCCAAAGGCTCAGCATCGCGCGGGACAACGCACTGGAAAGTTGTCCGGGTTGGCGGGGTGGCAGCGCCGAGGGATCCACATACTTCAGCACCTCGAGCTGCCAGCGTCCGCCGTCCAACACTGGCAAGACCGTCCCCAAGCGCTCCACGAACTGGGGTGCAGGCAGGCCCTCGCCCGGACCCAGCACCTCCGCGAGGGCATCACGCACAGCAACGGTCGGATCAATTGCGGCAAACGGATGCCGGCTGAACCCCAGGAATGGAGCCCAAAACTGCAGGCCTGAGCGGCGACCAGAGTTACGCATGAGCAGGCGCTCTGGATCAAGAATCTGTTTGGACTCTTGTGATTCAAATTGAGCGAATGAAGCCCGGTAGGCGTCCTGGGCCAGCATCCATGCCAGCGAGCGCGTGAGGTCGGCGGCCCGTGCGCCCTGACTGGCCCACAGGTCCGGGTTGTTTTCCTCCGCCAGCGCTTGGCGACAAGCCATTCGGCGGGTAAATGGCAATATTTCAAGCGCAGTGGCGCGGCGTCCTGGTAGCTTCTCTTTGACCGAAACCAGCCCATTTTCACGAACAAACAGTCCTAGCTCCGTCCACCGATTCAAGGTGTAGCGGGCCAATTGTCCATCGTCGTCAACTATAGTTGACGGGGCTACGGCCTCCAGCAGATCTGCCTCGGCCATGGGCTTGGTGGCGCGCAATAGCGTGGCGTGCAGCACGACCAGGATGTTGGGCAGCCCGTCGTTGGTGATGTTCAACAAGCTCATGCAATTAACTTTCGCAGTACCGCGTCCTCGTCGGCATGGGCAACCACCGAGGACCACGGCCGATCCGGACGGTTGGGGTCCGGCAATTGGCCATTGATGAAGACGACCGTGAGCGCGCTGGGGGAGGTCCGTAGTGCTGCAGCCGATTCAGGCGTGATCATCGCCTCGAGCCACAACACGAACCGGACCTCGTCTGATGCACCGCGTAAGGCCGTGGGATCGCGCGGATCGAAACGATCAATGAAGGTGTCGCTGCGAACCGCGACGAGTTGTGCGGCCATCGCATCAACCAACTGGTCGTTGGCCGATTGTGGAATCCACAGTGAGTGGGGACGCGCCTTTTGCAACAGCATTGCGAGGCTCGCGCGACTGTCCGCACAGGTGCGAGCAAGATCCGCGGTGACGATGAAAACGAGATTGGCTTGCTCGCGCGGCAGGCTTTGCAATTCGGGGGCTTGCTCGAGCCTTGGGGAAAACCGGTCGATCCTAGCGACGAAGGGCTTCAGTTGACGCAGCGGCATGCGCTGATTGCCCCAGTGCTGTCCGCATCCGCCACAAAAAGCTGTGACCGGGCCCCAATGATTGGGCAACGCGAGGCCATACAGTTGGACCAAAGCCTGTGAGATCTCGATCTGCGCCTGTGCGGTCCGGTACATCAAGATGAATGCGTCATCGGAGGCCTTGAGCAGGCTGTCTCGCGCAGCATTCATGCACTCCTCGAACACCAACACATCGCGGTGATTGGGATGGCGGATACGCAAACTCGCATACGCTACCTGCGCGTCGGTGTATTCCTGGTCCTCATTTGAGGTGGCACTGTCGGGCGCTCGGGCACTCAAACCCGTGATCTCGATCAGGCCGGCCGTGGCCATCAGATTGAGCGTTCGCAGGTTCCAGATCCGGTTGCTCTTGCCTTGGCTCGATAAGCCAGCGCGCAGCCGATTGAGGTTGACCCAAATCTCGCCATCGGCCGTGATCGGGCGAGCCGGATCGTCGAGCATGGCTACCCAACGCTCATAGCCCAGGTCGTTGCCAATAAGCCTCGGACCGGCCATGTCACGGGCCTGTTCTACATCCTGGTCCGTGTACAGCAGCAAACTGGCCGAAGCCAGGCCATCGCGGCCGCTCCGCCCCACTTCCTGATAAAAACGATCGAGTGACTCCGGCAAAGTGGCGTGGATCACGGTGCGCACGTCATTCTTGTCTACGCCCAGACCAAAAGCGGATGTCGCGACCATCCCGTCGAGCGCATTGGTGGCCCATGCCGCCATCAGCAACTGGCGCTGGTGGGCGGGTGTCTCGCCCGTGAAGGCCGCGACCCTACCCAAGCCACATTCGAACAAGCGCCGCAGCCATTCATCGGCTTCATCGGGGCGGGTCACATACAAGATAAATGGTCGAGGCGCTTTGAGAACGGCCTCCAACACGCGCCGCACCCGCACGGTCGGCGACGCCAGTGACTTCATTGCATAGCGCGGTTCGGGGCGCAGAAAGATTCCCGAGACCACGCAATTCCCCATCGATCCCGAAAACTGGCTCTGCAAGCTGGTGACGGTGTGTGGTGTGAGGGTTGCAGAGGCCAGGACCACGCGAATCGACTGGGGCGCATTTTGGCCCCTCGCCTGCCGCAGACTGGCGATCAGGGCTGGCAGCAGTTGAAAAGCTGGTCGAAACCCACTGCCCCAGGTCACGACCAGATGCGCCTCGTCAATCACGACATGCGAAATGCGGCTCTCGCGTGCGCACTCGATTAATAGGCTTCGCAGGGACCCGGTCGCAGCCTCCGGTGAGGTAAACAAAACGCGTTGCTCGCCACGGCGCACGGCCCGAAAGACGGCCACGCGCTGATCGGTAGTTAGGCCGCTGTGGAAAGACAGGGGCCGATCTGTCCACAGAGGATCGCGTCGCTCGAAAAGCTCCGCCATCCGGCGACCTTGGTCGATGGCCAGTGCTACCGTTGGGACGATGACCAGCGTCAGCTTGCCTTGGTTGGCAGCTAGTGGCGGAAATTGGGCCAGCAGCGACTTACCGCTGCCAGTGGGCAAGTTGGCAATCAGGGTGGTGTCCGCGGGCAAATGCATCAGCGCCCGGAATGCTTCGCGTTGGCCCGGCCCCGTAAAGGTAGGCAGTCCCAGCATCGAGCGCAGCGGAGGGTCCGCTGGAAGGCACGTAGGCAGACGGGCCTCGATCCCGTTGAACGCATCGTCAAACAGGTCGTGCTGGTCCCCGAGCCACTGCAGCCGTGGGTAGTGGGGACGGATTTGGGCGCAGGAGCACAGGTCGGCTACCTCAAAGCCGTGATCGTTCCACTCCTGGCTGGTGGGCCAGGGTGGTGCCAGTGGCACTTCCAGCCATGGCGCGGAGCCGTCGCGTGCCTGGGCCAACAACCAATGCCTCAGGAGCGCAATCAAATCGACAAACGTGGCGGGGCCGCTTTGACGAAGCAGATCACGCAGGCACTGCCGCAGTCGATCCGTCAGAGCGTCGGTGGTGCCCTTGCCTTCGAGGTAGGGCTGACTGTCTGGCCAATGTGCCAGTGCCGCCCTTAGGTCATTCTCAGAAAACAGGGAGGCACTCATTCGTCAAACGGGCAATCTGAGGCCAGGAAGACTGCGCCAACCACGTCAAGTTCGATGCGCGGGTGGGCAATTGCCGCCTCCAGTGCGGCGTACATGGCATCGGCTTGGCGCAGTTCCTCCAATTCTTGTTCTTGGGCAGCACCGGCCAGGCGGCGGGCCCGCGCTTCTCCTTGCGAGCGACGCAAGCAGCGCTCTTGGATACAAGCTTGGAGCGCCTGCTGGAGATGGCTCTCGTACTCGGGTAGGGCCCGAACTGTTTCCATGGCTGTCCGCCGCTGGCGTTCGCACAACCGCGCCCAATCGCGCATCCATGTCGACTTGATGTCCGCCGGGAGACTGCGCCAGCGACGGACGTTCAAATTGAAGTCCCGGCGACTGCCCTTCCAACTATCGGCGTATTCACTGGTCAAAAAGTCCGACGGGTCGGCAGCGACCTCGCCATTGCCTTGTACCCACACCCGTACGGCCAGCGGCGGCAAAAAGGTGCTGGCCTTGCGTGCAAGCGCCTGGGCCTGCATCCGGTGCGACGGTTTCTCCGCGCTGGACGCTCCATCCAAGGCTTCGCTCGGCAGGGAGGGACGTATCAGGAAGTCAAAGCGGAAGTACAGATCTGCCCCGCTGGGGTCACTCACCTCGTATTGTCGATCGACCCGCCAGACCGCGAACGCCCGACCGCGGTCGTCGTTTGCGCAAAACTGCTCCAGCGACGTGACCAGCGGATCCCCCACGCGCAGCAGGCGGATACCCTGGGCCAAACCGCGACGACTCGTCGTAGTCTGGCGCTTGAACGCGTAGCGTTGGGTCAACGGCAGACGCGCGCCTCCACCAGCAGCGTGCTGATCGACAGTGGCTAAGAAATGCTTGAGGAACCCGGTCAAGGGCAACAACGTGGTCCGTCCACTATCGCGATAGGTATAACCAACGCGAAAGGGGATATCTGCCGAGGGCGCACCGCGCTCCCCTTCGCTATGCCAGTGAAATTGCAACGCTTCGATCGCAAAGGCCTTAAAGGCGGCGCGCCACTCGACCCAATCGCTATCTTCATCCTCCAAGGCCTCCATACCTGGAATCTCCCGGTTGGCCATGGCATCCAGACCGTCCTGGTGATTGAGTTGGCGCACTTCGCGCTGGACCCAGCCATCCTCGCCGCCCAACTGATGGGCCTGCGTTTCGAGGGCTAGGGAGCCCAGTTCGACCCACTCCCGCGCCAAAGACTCAGCGGTGGCTTCAATCAGGTACTGCAAACTCGCCACGGATTGGCTGAAAACCCGCCACCCATGATCAAGGGCGCAGGCCCAGGCGGCCTCGTCCGCGTTGGCATCGTCCAGCAACACGTAACTCACGATGGGGTCCCCGGTGCCATAACGGTCCAGGCGTCCCAAGCGTTGCTCGATGCGATTGGGTGACGCGGGCAAGTCGTAATGAACGGCGACTTTGCGTCCGCCATGCAGGTTGACGCCCTCTTCTGCGCGCATATCACACACCAGCACGCGCGTTCGTTCGGGCGAGTTGAGGAACTGCTCCCAATGAGGGGCAGTGACCCCGCCCTCTTCGTCAACGTGGACCGGTTCGTGACGCGCGACCCGATCTCCGACCTCTCCGGCCAAGGCTTGCGCCACCCGGTCTGCCTCTTCCGGGCGGTCGCAAAAGATAACGATTTGAATACCCGGGCTTTCTAGGAGCGCGCGCACTTGCCGACACAACGCTACGACCCGCGCCGGATCCTCGCGCAGACGCTGGGCCGCGTGGTCAACCGCCTGCGCCTGGGCCAGCAAGTCCGGCTGATCGAAGCCGGCTTGCGCCAACGCTTGTCGCAGCGGAGCACTGCCAATGGGGTTGACGGCCGATTGCAGCAGCGCCTGCTCAATTGAAGGCGTCAGCCTGCCCGTGGCTGCCGCGGAAAGACGCAAAGTCTCGAGGCGGTCGCGCCAAGTTGCCGTGGCCTGCCCGGTAAAGGCGACCGGTCGCATGTTCGCCCGTCGGGGCGTCGCCCAAGACACTGCCGTACGTCGGTTGCGCAGCAGTCGGCGGTGTAGTCGGTAACTCTCGACCAGGTGGGTCTTGAGGTCGTGAAGCGCGGCTAAGAACTGCTCACTTTCCTCGTCCGGGAAGGTGTCCAGGACCTGCTGAAGGGCGCCGACTTTGGATACCAGCAAGAGATCGTCGGGGTAGTTCTCCAACAAACGCTCGAGATCTGGTCCCAGTCCCCAGACGTTTTGCGGCACCAGGGTGGAGACAACTTCGGCGACGACTTGGCGAGACGCAATCCGTCGCTTGAATCCCTCGAGGTCGTCCAAAGGAAAAACCACGGGATCGAGCAGGTGCAAGACCCGTAGGAACTCCACGGCGTTGCCCAATACCGGCGTGGCCGATAGCAGCAGCAGTCGCGGCACGCGTCGGGCATGCGACTCAAGCAACTCATAGAGTTGGCGTTGTTGAGCCGTGGATTGCCGCGACAAGTGGTGTGCCTCATCGACCACCAGCATGCCCGCGCTGTTGATCACGGACGCCAAGCGATCCAGGTCGTCGTGCGCGATAACATGCAACGTGTCGTCAAGTTCATTGCCCATACCGAAACGAAGGGTCAATTCCCGTCGCCACTGGTATACGAGTGCTGGTGGCACGATCAACACCGCCCGGGCCGCCGCATCGTCGATGAAGTACTGGCGAACGACGATAGCTGCCTCAATCGTCTTGCCCAAGCCCACTTCGTCGGCGAGCAAGTAACGCTGGATCGGGTCCGTGAGAACACGGCGTACAACATCGAACTGATAGTCGACCAGGTCAATCGACGAGCACAGCACCGCGGCGACACCCGCTGCGGCGTGGTGTTGGCGCGCCACGGCGCGCACAAAGTCGACTCGGGCGTCGGCCAGGAATGGGGTCTCGGTTGCCTCAGCGGCAAGCAGGGGCAACGGGTCTGTCAGTGGTCGACTCCACCGCACCTCCAGTTGGTCGGCCTCAACGTTGACGGTCTCGCCATTAGGGAACTGGACAATCAAGGTTGAGCCTGCGTGCTCCAGCACCCTACCGACTTGCCAGCGCCCTGCCTGCATACGGCGATACACACGGGTTTGTGCAGGCAGTTTGGCGCTCTGAACATGTAACAGCGCCACCTCCACAGCCTCTGGCAAAGCTGCGCCAGGAGCATCAAAAAACTGAATTCGCGCACGCATCCCGTGGATGTCGACAAGTTTTCCGACTCCCCATTCGGAATAGGCAGCACACTCGATTCGAACAAAAGTGCCACGAGTCAGGTTTGAAATGTGCCCCGGCATTGTTGGAATCAGACTAAAGGGCAGCCAAGCGCGAGGGCAGTGAAGCGCTTTACCGGAAAAACCCAAGTTGGCCGGATGGTCTCAAACCAGTCTGGACGGCACCCAACAAGACTCCATGCGACCGAGCATCTCAACGATTTGACGGCGAACACAAGCATCCTCATTTTTTTTGATTGCACTTATTATTATATCGATGATACCAGAGCGCACTAATTGATGGTTTCCTGCAGTCACATCGAATGCCTGATCTTGCTACGTCGTGGCAGTGAATCGCTATCGCAACCCTAGACGCTTCTGAGCCAACTATTTGGACCACAAGGAGGTGTCATGAATAGCAGCCCGAAGTACACGGAAGAATTCAAACTCGAAGGAGTTCGGCAGGTGACCCAGCGCGGCGTTGCGGTAAAGGAGGTGTCGGTTCGACTCGGGGTGTTGAGGTGGAGCCTTTGCCAGTAGTCAAGCGTTACGGGATCCCGGCCGAGAAGCGCGTGGCGCAGGAATACCAGGCGGGCAAACTCAAGCGACTCGAAGCGGAATTGAAGCGCGTGACCGAGGAGCGCGACATTCTAAAAAAGGCCGCCGCGTAATTTGCCAAGCAGTCCGGGTGAGGTACGCGTTCATCCGGGACCACGAGCGGCCGCACGCGGTGCGGACGCTGCGCTGTGTGCTCAAGGTGCATCCCAGCGGCTATTACGAATGGCGTCATTAACCCCGATCGGCGCGTAGCGTCGAGAACCAGCGATTGACGGGGCAGATCAAGCCGTCCTGGTTGCACAGTAGCGCCGTCTACGGCTACCGCAAGATGCATGCCGATCTGCGGGATCTGGGTGAGCCATGTGGTGAGCAACGCGTCTACCAATTGATGAAGGCGGCCGGACTGCATTCACAGTCGGGCTATCGCCGCCGTCCTCATGTCGGCGGTGTGCCCGCGGTGATTGGACTACCCCCGATATTGAGACAGTCGCCAGCCTCACGCTGAGGCACGTTCAAAGGCCTCGGGGCTGACATCACCGAGGTGACTGTGACGTCGGGTTCGATTGTAAAACGCCTCGATGTAATCAAAGATATCGGCCTTGGCCAAGGCGCGGGTTTTATAGATGCGCTTGCGGATGCGCTCCTTTTTCAAACTACTGAAGAAAGGTAATCCCCCCGGCCGATAGAGGTGATCAGAAGTAGAATTTTCTCGTTCAGGGAGAGTTCTGCATGAAGAAGTCGAAGTTTTCGGACAGCCAGATTATCGAGGCGCTCAAACGCGTGGAAGGCGGGCTGTCGGTACCGGAGTTGTGCCGGGAGTTGGGCATTAGCGCTGCGACGTTTTACAAGTGGCGTGCGAAGTACGGCGGGATGGACACGTCGATGATGGCTCGCATGAAGGAGCTGGAAGCGGAGAATGCTCGCCTGAAGAAGATGTATGCCGAGGAGCGCCTGAAGGCAGACATTTTGAAGGAGGCGATGGCAAAAAAGTGGTGAGGCCATCTCGCCGACGTGAGATGGCCAAGCAAGCTGTCGACACCCAAGGGATCAGCATTCGGTTGGCGTGCGACATTTTTCAGGTCAGCCAGACGTGTTACCGCTATAACGCCAAGCGCAATGCCGAGAATGAAGAAATCGCTCGCTGGCTGATGCGCCTGACGGATAACCATCGCAACTGGGGCTTTGGCCTGTGCTATCTGTATCTGCGCAATGTCCGGGACTATGGCTGGAACCATAAGCGCGTGTATCGGATTTATCGCGAGCTCGAGTTGAATCTGCGGATCAAGCCCAGGAAGCGCCTGGTTCGAGAGAAGCCGGAACCATTGGCGGTACCGACGGCGCTCAACCAGGTCTGGTCGATGGACTTCATGCACGACCAGCTCAGCGATGGCCGCTGTTTCCGGCTGCTGAATGTGATCGACGACTTCAACCGAGAGGCGCTTGGCATCGAGATTGATTTTTCCCTGCCAGCTGAGCGAGTGATTCGAGCACTTGAGCAGATCATCGAGTGGCGCGGTAAGCCCGGCGCCATTCGTTGCGACAACGGGCCAGAAAATATCAGTGGCACGGTACAGAGTTGGGCAGCAAAACGGCACATCCATATCGATTACATCCAGCCGGGCAAGCCGCAGCAAAATGCCTACGTCGAGCGGTTCAATCGTACGGTGCGCTACGAGTGGCTATCGCAGTATTACTGGACAGATCTTGAGGAAGTGCA
>JACCEA012504850.1_pt1 | contig 31345 bp, 39 predicted proteins | sample 7449851 | NCBI WGS metagenome assembly JACCEA01 (sample SAMN15323453, study PRJNA562643) | freshwater metagenome | isolation source: river surface water | place: USA:Blue River Watershed | collected 2017-08-18
AGACAGATTAGATGTAGATAAAAATTATGGTCCTGGTAACTGTAAATGGGCAACACCAAAGGAACAGGCAAACAATAGAAGAAACAATAAATGAATACAGAATTATTATTAATCATATCAAACGCATTAACAGGTATTGCAGCCTGGGTTGTTGGTAGAAGAAAATCAAATGCTGAAACTGATAACCAGGTGTTAAAAAACCTTGAATTATCTATTCAACTATACAAGAATATTATTGATGATTTAAAATCAGAAATACACGAATTAAATCATAAGATTGATACGCTAGAGAAAAAGGTAGAAGAGCTTATGTCAGAAAATCGCAAGCTTAAGAAGTATAATGGACTTTAATTAGTATATTTGTAATATGAGAACACATTTAAAAGAAAGAATAGGTAGTAAAAATCCAGCATATATACACGGATTAAGTCATACGAAATTATATAGCGTTTGGCGTGAAATGAAATATAGATGTTTAAATCCAAATAATAAAAAATTTCCATATTATGGTGGTCGTGGAATATATGTTTGTAATAGATGGTTATTGCCTAATGGTGAAGGATTTATAAATTTTTTAAATGATATGGGTCCAAGACCTGAAAAATATTCATTAGAAAGAATAGATAATAATGGGCCATATTCACCTGAAAATTGTAAATGGGCATCAATAGAAGAACAAAATAAAAATAAAAGAAATTCTAAAAACTATGCGACTTTTGAAGAAAAAAAAGAAGCACAGAAAAAATATCATCAAGAAAGATATAGAAGATTAAAAAAACATACAGGATTATGAATATAGATTGGGTTTTACCACAGCCGACAGAAGATGAATTAAATCTTGGCTTTAAAGTAGATTATTTTAACAGATTAATTAACGATGAAGTTCTTGACGAAAAGAAATATAGATTGACCAGAGAGCAAATGCTAGACTGGATTCATCATAACTATTCTTCAATCTTTTTAACGGGTGAAGAATTAACATTAACAAAATATAAAAAACTAATTAAATAGTATGGCAACAGCAGCAGAATTTATAAGTGTTTTACATCAAGCAAAAACACAAGGACATATTTGGCATAACCAAACAACATCATTTTCAGAGCATAAAGCATTAGGTCATTTCTATGAGGGTATTACAGAACATATAGATAGCCTTGTTGAATCATTACAGGGCTATGGTCCGCGTATTGTTGGTTATACAACTAGACCATTGGTTGACTGGAAAGAAGGTCAAGCAATCGACTTTCTGAAAGGATTATGCTTATATGTAGCAAATGAAAGAGAAGGTCTTGGATCTGAGTCTTGGATACAAAACCAAGTGGATGAAATTATGCAGTTCCTTTACCAAATAAAATACGAATTAAGTTTAAAATAGATTAATATGAAATTAGATCAAATTGTAAAAATCAGATTAGAAAGTTTTGGTTTAGCACCAGAAGATAAAATGGATATAACACCAAATCCGTGTTGGGAAGGTTATGAACCGATTGGTTTAAAGGAAGATGGCTCTCCAAATTGCGTTCCAATTAAGGCAGAAAAAATGGAAACAAAAGTTAATTTGGCGGACTATCCTTGGGAAGTATGTATTGCGGATCAAATTAAACAATATGGTGATGAAGAAATAGCTAAGAGAGTATGTGGTGCAATTAAAGCATTATATGCTGAAAGACAAGAAATGGGTAACATTGTTAAAGATGGTTTCCCAATCCCTTCTCCAGAAGGTGGAGAAGATGAGCAAGCATATGTAAGCCGTTGTATTGGTGAACTATATAATGAATATGGTCAAGAACAAGCAGCAGCTATTTGTTATGCAAAATGGAGAGAAAAATAGTTTTATTTGTTTTTTTTATAACGTTTAGGACGTTCCACGCGGAACGTCTTTTTTATTTGAATTTAATTAAAAGTTTTTTGGCCAGTTCATTCTTTTGAACTTTAAGAACACGATATAGATATTCATATTCTTCTTGTGTAAAACGTCTTGTTAATTTATCTGTCTTTGGTTTTTTATTTGTGTTGTTCATATGATTGGATTTAAAAATAACCCCAGCCTGAGAACAAGCCGGGGATAAACTTTATATATAATAAAACAAAAAAAAAGATTATTCATCATCTTCCACACTCACCATATTCTCTACTTCAAGTGGGAAATGTATTTCTTTGCGAGGTAAGTCTCTTTGTTCAAGATATTTTAAAATATCTTTTTCGTCTGGACTAATTGCTTTCATTTGCCAATGTAAAAACTTTGATGTTTCGCTTGGGTCTAAACTGAAAGAACGAATTACTTTCTGGGTTGTTTCAAATTCAATTATCATTTTCAATCATTTTTGGTGTTAATAATAATTCTACTTCTTCTTGTTCTGGACTTTCTATCACTGATTGATAGATGTTTACTAGTCCTTTGTCTTGGAGGTCCAAGAACCATTCTGTTGTTCTGCTCATTTTTTTTATTGTTTCGTTAATTAATACACTAATATAGCAAAAGTTTCGGAATAAAAAAAATTTGAAGGCAAAAAAAATAACCGGCCGGGAATATTATTAATGGGAAAAAATCAAATGAATAAAAAGATAACCAAACGCCGACCGGTTATAATATAAATATACAAAAAAAAGACCGAGAAGTACACCACACTTCCCGGTCAATATATATAATAAACGAAACTACTTAGTTGAGAACTTTGCTTTTAAAGTATTGGAGATTCTGCAGATCTCTTCAGCAATAATTTCAAGCTCATCCATATTTGCTTTTCCGGCTACAACTAGGTTAACAGCATTAGTAATTGCGTTACCTACCATTGCTCCAACACCAGGATCATATCCGGTTGGATTGCCAGTGGGCTTTTGTTCAGCTTGAACACGTGTTATTGTTCTTTTAAGGGCATCCTTGATTAAGAAGGATAATTCTTCACCAGCTTGTAAAAAGTCTGGCTCCTTAGACTTAGAACCATAGATGTAAGGTTGATCGTCTCCGTTGAAAAGAACTTCGTGATAATAGATGGTGTTACCATCTGGGGCATTCCAACTTTTTGTGAATGCGCATTTTTGGATTTTTTTTGTCTGTACCATAAATAACTATTTTTAATTTATACTCAAATATAAGTATAATTTTTGAAATAAAAAAATATCGCTTATTTTATCCAAAGATTTTTTTAAATGGTTGGATTTTGCTATATTAGTTTAGTATTTATTAATGTAGGACTTGTGACAGAAAAAATGAGTCTCTCGCCCCAAGGGTAAGCAACACGAGTTGAGAGTAGGGGTCTGAATGGTGAGATAGGCTGTAGGATTGAAATAATATCCAAACATAACGGTTGAGACATACCATCTACAAAAAAGGTTTTCATCTATAATATGAATATGGGGCAATTGTTGGAAAGACACAATCAACATAGACTGGTTCATAGAAATTTGAAGGCTGTGGTTGAAGCTGGTGTACAAACCTTAGGAGGACTTGGTGTACCCAAACATAACCATATATTTGGTAGTATAACAAAAACATACTATATTTGTAGAAACAAAAACAGGATGTATATGGAAGAAATATCAGAAGTAGAACAAAGTCTTTTACTTTTTTTAGAAAACAGGATTGAAGAAAAACTTTATCCTTTAAGAAAGTATGCTAACCAACTGGATGTAGAACTGGATGAGTTGAGGAAAGAACTACGTAATTGTTATAAATTGGAGAATGGTAGAGAGTATATTCTTAAAGTAGAATATGTAGAAAGCAAAGAGGTGGAATATTTGAACAAGATCTTCAACGAATATTGTGTTAAGTTTAATAACAGGGATGAAGTATACAAGATATTTGTCCTGAAGAAAATGGATATAATAGTTGGTGATTACCTCAAATTTAATCTTGAGGAAGATTTTAGACTGAAGAATGTAAAAATAGTTAATATATGAAACAAGAACTAGAAAAAAAGTTGAAAGATCAACTAAGTAAAAGACAGTATTTCCGGGATGGTAGTATTGGATTAAAGCAGTTTCAGGAAATGGAACTACCTCAACAGAAAGAACATTTGGACTATATCCAATCTTTACCTGTTGAACAACTAGACTTCAGGGATGCCTATATCATTACTTTCTATGAGAAGATATTTTACCCCAACAGAAGAAAAGAAGAAGAAAATAAAATGTTTATAACAATGGAGCAAAAATGAACGAAAAACAATTATTCAACCTTATCAAAACAAAATTGATAAAAGATCTTCAACCTACATCGGAGATGAACCATAAGGATGGCTATAGCCCTAAATTAGACCTCTCTATTGAGTTAAAATGTCGCTCGCGACACTTTGATACCATCTTGATGGAAAAGAAGAAATATGACGATCTAATTCGTTTTTCTAAAGCTAGGTATATAGTCTCAACACCTGAAGGAATTTATTCCTGGAATGTGAAGAAGTTAAAGAACATACAGTGGGAACAAAAAGACCTTCCAACAACGACTATGTATTTCAGGGCAGTAGACAGAGAAAACAAAACAATCACAATGTTAAAAATATCTGATGCAAAAAACATAACGAATATTTTGTTATCCAAATAATATTCCGTATATTTGTATTAGTCAAGTACCTCTATATCTAACACCGTGATCCTCGCCAATAGGAAAGCGGATGAGACCTCAAACGGGATGTTTGGGGTCTTATTTTTTATATCAAAATATTTTGTTTTTTAAAAAAAAGTACGTATATTTATTAGTACATATTAACTATAAATACTGAAAGTCCCGCCAAGGTTTCTGCTCCGATTACCTAGCGGGATTTTTGCTTTAAATCAAGATATTTATTATTATGCGTCGTTGCAATAAATGCGATATACAAAAGGAGGATAATCAGTTTTATACTTATTATCATTCAACTCAAAAGAAATATAGGACAAGGAATATTTGTAACGAATGCATTAATAAGCAGAAAGCTGAATATAAGCAAAAAATGAAAGGTAAGATAATCATACCTGAAATAGTTCAACCAATCTTTGTTGAGCTTCCAATAGAACCTCCTGTTGATCATCAATTCTGTCCAGAATGTGATAATTGGTTACCAAAGACAGATTTTTATCCATATCTAAAAGCTAGATGTAAGAAATGTCAATTAGCCAAAGACGCGATTGAAAGAGCTGAAAAGCGTATTGAAGCCGGTGGTAGTGCAAAGGTAATGGTATATCCAAACAAGTATGCAGATGATATGCAAAAGCAACAGACATTTGAGGTAATGGAAGTATTGGGATATACCTTCAACGAAGAGAATGGTGTGTGGTATAAATTACCGTGGAAAGATAAGGATGGTAAATTTCCATTGTTAGATACTTATGGTAAGAGTAAGAAGCCGAGGAAGTCTAGAGTAGGTAGAACTAGAGAAATACCTCAAGAAGAAAAGGATGAAGTAATAAGATTATATAGTGAAGGTTATAAGTACAAAGAAATTGAAAAGATAACTGGAACACCAAATGGAACAATCTGGAAATGGGTAAACAAGCACAAATTAAACTTGGGCAGATAGAAATACCGAAAGAGTATTTTCAATTGGCTGCAACCGATAAACAAGAATTGTGTGAATATTTGCTAGACAAGATATTCATAATGGTGGATAAGAATATGTCCGTAAAGATGGACAGAGATTTTGCTGTTAATCAAATTATTGAATCATCTTTAATAACGAATGAAAAGGAAGAAAATTATGAATTTTGTCAGGTCCTTATGGATATTAAAAAGTTATTAAAGGAATAATATGTATAAAAAAAATTAAATGAATCCATTAATAGAGCAGTACATTACGAAAAATTATTATACGCTTTTAGATATAGCTAAGAAAATCACAAAGAATCACGACTTATCTAAAGATTTATTACACGAGATAATCATTCAGTTATATGACAAGAAGGAGATAAAGCTAAAGTCATATGATAACAATTCAATCAAATACTGGATTGTTGCAATAATGAGAACGAACTGGTATTCAACCACATCTCCATTCTACTACAAGATCCGTAGAGAAATGACCAAATACACAAACATAGATGAGATATTCAACCTGGCCGATGAGAGTCAGCTGGACTTTGAAAAACAGATAATTTTTGATATATTAGAAGAGAGTTGGGCAGAATTAGATTGGTTCAGAAAAAGTATTTTCACGATGTATATGGGACTTGGATCAATGAAGAAAGTATCAAAGCAAACCAGAATACCCCTCTCATCAATAAGCAGATACTTGAAAGAAAGCCGAGAACAAATCAAACAAGAAATTACAATCAAAATAAATGAATAGAGAAATAAAAGGAGAAATTCATTCAGAACATCCACAAGATCATTGGAGGTTCTTACCAGTGGAAGACCAAGTAGTATTAGACTTAGGTTGTGGAATAAATTCAGAACACACACCAACACCTGTACATTGGATACAGAATAAAGCAAAGTTAGTAGTGGGTGTTGATCCATCAAAAGAATCATATGATTGGTATAAATCAAATTTCAATCTAAAGAACTTTATAAACGTGATGGACTATGTGGATAGAATTGAGAAGTTTGAGCTATTCCTAGGCTATTACAGACCTTCAATTCTTAAAATTGATATAGAGGGAGGGGAGCTATTTTTAAATGGCTTAGATCCAAAGTATTTAGATGGTGTAAGACATATTGGAATTGAATATCATAACCTACCTTGCTTAGTTTCTTGCGAGAGATTATTACAAGAAAATGGTTATACATTGGAATATTATAAGTTTCCTAGCTTAGATATTGATTACCAGGGTGTATTATATGCAAATAAGAAGAGTATAACTACTAATAAATAATATTTATATATATGGGATGTCCGTGCAAAAATAAAAAACCAGAACCAACACCTCCTCCAATTATAGAATCTCCTGAGCAATTACACGCACAAGAGATAACAGAATGGAATGGCGGTGAAGAAATAAAAGAAGATAAAACAGAAGAAGATGGAAGATAATATCAAAGAACGTCTTGAGAAGTTAAAAGAAGAAGCCATAGCAAATCCTCCAAAGAAAGTTAAGGGATGTAAGTCTTGCAAGAAGAAAAAAGAGGTGGAAGTTAAAGGTAATACAGAATTACCATCAGCTATGGAATTTTATTACCCTACAGAAAGGGAAATAAAAGAAGCCTATGTAATGCTTAGATCACCAAAAGATTATGAGAAACCTATCATAGATAGAGTTTATTATGGTTTATTCAAAGAGAGATTTGATTTTGATTGTCAAAGCTGCGCAAATAAACAAGCCAGAAGATTGGGAATCTTTATGGAAACAGAATTAAAATTAAAAATATAATGGAGAAAGAACCAAAAAAATCAGGAGGAAGAAAATCCAGTATTGCAACATATGAAGAGCGTATGCCAGAAGCATTTGAGATGATACTCTATGAGAAATTATCCTATACAGAATTTAGAGAGAAGGGCGCAAAGAGATGGGGTATAACTGAACGTGCTGCAGAAAGTATATGGAAAGAAGTTAAAGATAGACTTAAAGCTAGATTCCAAGAGCAACAAGAAGAGATTATATCTGAGCAATTATCAAGATATTTTGATCTACTTTCAAGAGCCAGAGAGACAAATAACAAAAGAGTAGAGAGAGAAACTCTAGCAGACATTAATAAATTATATGGATTGGAACAAAGAAAGATTGATATTACATCTAATGGTGAGCCAATTTCTATTAATATTAATCTAACAGATTAAAAAAATTTAACATAACAACCCGTAAAACTTCGTTTTTGACTATGCCAGCATCACTATCAAGAAGAATTAAGAGACAAGAAGAGAGATATAAAAACAAATTGATTAAAAAAATACATCAAGAAACTCTCAATAAGTTCAAAGGAATGACCGATGAACAAATAATGTTAGAACTACAAAAGTATAATGCAAATAACAATATCGCCAACCAAACGTCAATCCCAGGCGTGGAAATATCTGACTGATGATAAAACCAATGTAGTTTTATTTGGAGGATCGGCTGGGGGTGGAAAGTCCTGGTTAGGATGTTTATGGATTGCAACATTATGTATTCAATATCCTGGCACCAGATATTTAATTGGTCGTGCAGTATTAACTCAATTAAAATTAACAACGCTTAATACATTATTTGAATTATTGTCCCATATGGGACTTAAATCTGGTGAGCATTATACATTCAATGGTCAATCAAATGTATTAACATTCTTTAATAAATCAGAGATTATATTAAAAGATCTTGCTTATAATCCATCTGATCCAAACTATGATAGCTTGGGTTCCTTAGAGATTACAGCAGCATTTATTGATGAGGCTAGTCAAATTACCAGTCTAGCTTATAATATTGTTAAATCGCGTATTAGATTTAAACTAAATGAATATGGATTCATTCCAAAGGTATTGATGACTTGTAACCCAGCTAATAACTGGATTAAAAAAGAATTTTATTTACCTTTTGTACAAGACACACTAGAGAACAATAAGATATTCATCCCATCTCTACCATTAGATAACCCACACTTACCAGCATCTTATATTGAGATGCTTAAAGAATTACCTCAAGCACAACGTAAAAGATTACTAGAAGGTGATTGGGATTATCTTGATGACAATGATGCGCTATTCAAATTTGATGAGATTAGCAATGCTGTATTCAAATATAAACCAAATGTATCTGATAAGAAGTATGCAACACTTGATGTGGCGCGTTTTGGTGACGATAGAAGCGTTTTAATGATCTGGGTGGGACTTACTCTCATTGAATGTAAGATCTACCGTAAAACAGCAGCTAATGAGCTTGTAGATGATGTTAAAAATATATTAGCCACACATAGTATTCATCCAAATAATCTAATCACAGATAGTGATGGTGTTGGAGGTCCGGTTGCTGATATGCTTAGATCAACCAACTTTGTCAATAATGCATCACCATTACACGGACAGAACTTCACAAATCTTAAGTCTCAATGTTATGTAAAACTATCTGAAATGTTTAAGGAGGGTAAAATATCATTAAACATATTAGAGCCATCATTAATTGATGACTTGACACAAGAATTATTAGCCATTAAATTAAAAGATATGGATAGAGATACCAAGGTTGCTGTCCAATCAAAGGATGAAATGAAAAGAATATTAGGTAAATCCCCTGACTTATCCGACGCGTTAATGATGAGGATGTACTTTGAAATAAAAAATATGAAAGCTACTGGAAGATATTCAATAGCATTTCTAGGATAAAATATATATACATATATGATTAAATTTAAATTGGATGAGAAAGAGTATTCAGTACCTGAGTTTATCAGTATTGAGAATTATGCAAAGATCTTTAAAATAAAAGACCTATTCAGCGATGATTACTTTGCAGCTAAATTATTAAATATAATGACCAGTGCGCCATTAGAAGCGCTAGTTCAATCTGATTATCAAGAAATTGATTATCTATCTAGCTATATAATGAATCAATTCCCAATGGGAAAAGACATACCATTTGTAGATAGATTTGAATTAGAAGGGGTTCATTATGGATTTTTCCCAGATTGGAAGGATCTAACCTTTGCTGAATTTGTGGATATGGATACCATCTCAACTAAGAAACCAGAGGAATTATTGGATCTAATGCACATATTAGCAGCCATTATGTATAGACCAATCATATCTGAAAAGTCAAAACACGACTTTAAGATTGAAAAATATGACGTTGATAAGATGAAAGAGCGAGCAGAAGTGTTCAAAAAGAAACTAGATGTAAAGGTCATATTAGGTGCTCAGTTTTTTTTTATCAAATTCGCAAACAGATATTCAACTTATACCCAGTTGTCTTCGATACAGACTTTATCAATATGGACGAAGATAAAGTTATTATGGACGATGCGCCGAGTGATATGGCATCTGATTTTCAAAAAGTCTTCGGATGGTACGTTGTCCTCAACAGAATTACTGGAAACGATATTACGAAACACGAAGCTATCCTCAAAAAGCAATTAATTGAGATATTGAATCAATTGACCTTTATAATTCAACACGATAGATTACAAGCAGAACTTTTGAAGAAGCAAAATAAATAAATTTATATTTAATTTTAGGATGGACAACACAAATACTAGTACAATTAACTACAAACAATTGCTTGCTGATTTAAGTGCAATTGCTTATCATCACCCTCAGATTGCATCTTTTGGGTTTGGTGACCTAGCTCAATGTACCAATGATATTGTGACCAAACAAGAACCAAAGTACACTAGAATGTATATCGTTCCTGGTGAGGTGCAATTCAATGAATATCATATTCATTATAAGTTTAGTTTGATTATTATGGATAGAATCAATAATGATTTAACTAATCTAGATGACGTAATGTCTGACACATTGGAGATTCAGAAAGATATTTGGACCATTTTATACCATTCCTATACAGCACAACAAGGTGATTTTAGTTGGAATATTATCCCTGATCAATCACCAGATGTTATACCATTCCTAGAAAGATTTGAAACAATCTTAGGTGGATGGACAATGAATCTATCTGTAGCGATCGGATTTAATTATGATTCTTGTACGCCTCCAGTAGATTTTGGATATGGCTTCCCTCAAGATCAAACGTTTGAAAGCTATAGAGTGGTAATTGAAGATTATAGAACATTCGCAAATTTACACAGACAAATTAATTCATTTGGATTTGGTGATATAGAACAGTTAACGAACGACATAATAACCAAAAAGGAACCAGAATATCCTAGAATGTATGTGCTTCCAGAAAGTACGCATTTCCATAGCGGTCATATTCATATTGGTTGGAAAATATATTTCGTTGATAAGCTAAATAATGACTTATCAAACCAACAAGATGTATTATCTGATCAATTGGAAATAGCAAAAGATTTATATGCTAAGATGTATTTATCAGAATACGAAGCTGACTGGGATGCGATTGTTCAACCTTATTTTGAACAGTCTGAAACCATTCTAGCTGGTTGGGTATTGAATATGCATTTCACACAGAAGTTTGATTATAACAGATGTGTATTACCAGAAACGTCATTTGCTCCAGGATTACGTTGGGAAGAAGTGGCAGAATTATGGAGAAACGTGGCCAAAGATTGGTCAAAAATATAAAATATTAATTTAATATGGGTCAATTAACAAATCTATATGTATCGCAATCCTATCAAGGACTTTTAAAATTAGCCAATTCAACGACTGGTGTTACTGGAACATTACAATATGTTCAAGACGGCGTTGGTAATAATATACCAATGTTGGTGTCAACATCATCAGTTGTAATATCTGGATCATTTTATGGAGACGGTTCAAATCTAACTGGTATTACAGCAAATGTAAGTACTAGTTCATTGGTAACCACATCTTCATTTAATGCATATACATCAAGCAATGATGCTAAATGGACAGCATTAGGTAATCAATCAGGTAGTTGGATCACTGAATCTGAGACTGGTAGCTTTGCTACAACTGCAGATTTAACATCTTTATCAAGTTCAGTAGCAACAACTGATTTAAATCAGAATAATAGATTAAATTCAATTGAATCAGTTACTGGATCATTACAGAATCAGATCAATCAAAAACTTGATACCGGAAGTTTTAATACTTATACTTCAAGTAATGATGCTAAAGTTAATGCCCTTATTAATGCTACTGGTTCTTATGCTAGTACTTCATCGCTTACTTCGCTTTCGCAAAGTATAGCTTCAACTGATTTAGGTCAGGATAATAGATTAGGTTCATTAGAATCAGCTACATCTAGTTTACAAAATCAAATCAACCAGAAATTAAATACTGGTTCATTTAATTCATATACAAGTAGTAATGACGCTAGAGTTACTTCATTAGAAAGTAAGACCGGTAGTTATGCAACTACTGGATCAAATGACTTTATTGGTCAGCAAAATATCAATGGTAGTGTTAACGTAACCGGTTCATTAAATGTGACTGCTGAGATTACAGCATTATCAGCATCAATTACATACTTAAAAACAATATATCAAACATCATCAATTATATTCACATCAGGTTCAAACATACTTGGTGATGAAGCTGGAGATACTCAAACATTATATGGTACAGTTAAATTACCAAATGGTCCATTGTCTGTAACTGGATCTGGAACAATCTCTGGTAATTTAAATGTTGCAACATCATTCACAGCATCTGGATTAAATTATCCATCAGCTGATAATGGTGTATATAGTTTTGTTCAAACAGATGGTGCTGGTAATTTGTCATTACAATATGTAAAAACACTTTATCAGAACATTAGAAATATGGAAACATCTTCTATTGCTATAGGTACACCATTATTTGTATCTGGATCAACAGGAGATAATGCAAACGTATATATTGCTGACGCATCTAATCCAAATAGAATGCCAGCAACATTGGTAGCTGGTGACGCTACATTGGCACCATCAGCAACTGGTAAAGGTATTATATTAGGACATATTCAAGGTGTTGATACAACCGGTTATCCAGCTGGTACAGAAGTATTTGTAGCACCAGGTGGAGGATGGACAAGCACAAGACCAACAGGTTCTGCTACACCAGTTCAACCATTAGGAATTGTTACAAGAGAAGGAACAAATGGTATGGGTATTGTATTAACAGTTCCACCATTAAATTTACCAAATATTACAACAGGTAATGTTTGGGTTGGTAATGGTAATTCATATCCTATTCAGATTGCAACTAGTTCATTATCAGTTGCTTCTGCAGTAAGTGCATCTCAAGCTCAAAATGCTGTGAGTGCTTCACATTCTGTAAATTCAGATAGTTCTATTTCGTCAAGTTTTGCAACAAATGCTTTATCAGCATCACATTCAGATTATTCTGAAAATAGTGGATTATTAAGTGGAACAGGTTCAGGTGTATTTGCTACAACTGGTTCAAACATATTCAAAGGAACTGAAGATATATCTGGTTCATTAAATATGGTTCCAAACTCTGTATTAACATTACAGACTGGATCTAGAATGGCTGTTATTGGAACAGCGACTGGTAATCCAGGTGCAATCGGATTCTTTGAAAATGAATCAACAACAAGAAGCTTCAATATGCAAGCTCAACCAGGTGGAAATGGAACTGTAGCATTTTCTGATTTTCCATCAAACAATCACTTTATGTTCTACAATCTACCATTACATTGGATTCAATTTGAAGCACCTTTAACTTCAACTGGATCTGGTAATGCGATTGATGTATTATATGGAATGAATATCGGTATGAATCAAACTTCATCTGATATGGGATTAAAGGTTACTGGTTCATTATTTGAAAGAGGAACTATGTTTGTTCAATCAAATAACACATCATTAAATCCAACTAACTATTTAACAAGTTCACAATCTGGTCAATCAAACATTGTATTAGGTTGGGGAGATAACCCAGGAGCAAGTGGTGCTAGTTCAAACCAAGCAAACTATTCTGGATCATTAAGAATCACTGGTTCAAATAACATAGTAGCATTACCTCAAATTAGAGCAACTGGCTTTAGTTTAGGTTCTGATTTACAAGGATATTTATCTGGATCAAATAACATCATCAATGGTAATAATGCTGGTATATTTTTGAATACTGGTTCATTATTATTCCCTAAAACAACTGGTAACTGGGTTGCAAATCAATCATATATTGCAATGAATTTTACAACATCATCCTTAGCTGGTGGCCATCCAATTGTTCAAAGCAATACATTATATGGTGGAGCAATTACTATCAATAGTAATAGTGGATCAATTACTTCTCTTGCTGCTAACTTAGTTAACGGTTCTAACTTAACTTCAACACAAAACTTTGTTACCAACGTAAGACCAACAATATCAACAAATATTATTGGTGGTGCTGTTACATTAAATCATATTAGTAGTTCAATCAACTATCAAAATAATATTAATAACTCAGCAATTACTGTTAATAACCATTTAAGTTCATCTAACATTACAAATAACTCATTAACTATTAGTAATAATATGGTATTGGGTGGTTCATCAAGTACGGGATTAAGTGTTTGGGTATCAGGTTCACAAAATACAAACGTTACAAGAAATATTATTGATAACTTAATTGGTGGTAAAAACATAGTTGTATCATCATCATTTGTAAGTTCATCAAATTCAAACTTAGTATCATCATTAATCTATGGAAATGGATTAACAGTATCTGGTTCTCATACTGCTGGAACAAATGGTGGTTCTACATTTTTAGGTAGATTTAATGGATTAAATGGTTTAGAATATTCACAAGACGTTGTATTTGCTGTTGGTACTGGTACAAGTGCTGCTGCAAGAAGAACTGGTTTCTGGATTGATTCTGGTTCATTTACAAACGTATCTGGTGCATTTAATACAATTGGTAATGCAACTGTCAGCGGTTCATTAAACGTTTCTGGTTCTGCAGTAATCACTGGTTCAGTTCAAGGTAATGTTAATAATTTAACCGTTGTATCAAATACAGCATCAATGAATTTAAATAATGGTAACTTCTTTGTATTGCAATTAACTGGTTCTCAAGATATTAGAATTGAACCAAGCAATATTAAACCTGGTCAAACAATCAATATTAAATTGAATACAACCGGTTCAGGAACAGTTTCATTCCCATCAAGTGTGAAACAAATATCTGGTTCAGCATATGTACCGACAACAACGACATCAACTGATATAATAACAATGGTAAGCTTTGATGGTTCAGACTTATTCTTAGCAAACGTAAAGAATTTAATCTAATATGATATTTGCGCCATTTGCATATAAACAACAAGTAGTAAGTGAAGCTCCAACCCCAACACCGACTGCTACACCTACGCCCACTCCAACTGCTACACCCACTCCTACGCCGACGCCAACACCTACGCCGACGCCTACCCCTTCATTACCAAGTGGTATCATAATGTATTATGATGCTGGTAATCCATCATCATATCCTGGTACTGGAACAACTATTACTGATTTAAGTGGTAATGGCTATACAGCAACAATGAATGCTAGCATTACATATAGTTCATCTGATGGTGGTTATTGGGCTTCTAGTGGTGCGGATAACGTATCAATCACTGGTGGTACATTAAATCAAACATTAACAGAATGGACAATGTGGGTATCATTATATAGAGTTTCTGCCGGTAACTATGATGGTATTATGTTTAGTAGACGTGCGGCTGGTAGTGCAAATGGTATGGGTATATTTGGAACAAGCGCTAGATTAGATTTATTGGCAAATAATGGAACTGAATATGTTCAATCAACTGGTGTACAAGATATACCAAATAATGCTTGGTGTTTAGTTTCTGCTGGTGTTGATAACACAACATTATTTAGACAAACATATAAAGCTGGAACACAATATTGGACAGACGCAACAAAAACTGCTGGTTCATCAAATTTTGATTTTCCAATAGTTTTATTTGAAGATAAAGAAAGTGGACAAGATAGAACATTAAATGGAAGAATAGGTGTAACTATAATGTGGAATAGAAAATTAAGCCAATCTGAAGTAACTCAAGTAAATGATTATTTCAGAGGACGATATGGAATTTAAAATATATTAATATGAACGAATCAACAGGATCATTAGTAATGACAGAGAGTGGAGAGATGGTAGATGCAAATGAAATAACTATCGATTTTCAAATAGAAAATGGTATATTAATAACAGGAACAACTGAATAAAAATGGACTTAGATAAGATAGCACCAATAATTGAAAAGATCTTAAAGAAGACGTTGGAGGAAAAACGTTATCCTTTTGGATTTGCTAAATTCAAAGGTGTTGGAAATAAAGTAGCGACAGGAAAGCTAAGAGATAGTGTACAAGTTGAAGTGGTTAATAGACCAGATGAAACGATTATACAAGTATTAGCTGAGCAATATGCTCAATGGGTACAATCAGGAAGATTACCCGGAAAGAAGGGTGTTCCAATTAGTGCTATTGAGAAATGGATCATAGCAAGAGGATTGCAAGGTAGAGATAAGAGAGGAAGATTTATAAAGCGTAAAAGCTTTGCTTTCGCGATACAAAAAAATATAAAAAAGTTTGGAATAAGACCATCAAATTTCTTAGATGTGGCATTAGAATTAATTGCTGAAGACCCACAGATTATGGAATTATTAGAAGAAGGATCTTATGAAGAATTGATAAATTTAATTGAAGGAATATAATTATGGCATTCGGATATCCGCAAATATATGCAAATGGCTTAAATAACAATAGCCAAATCAGAAGATCAACCGATATGGTTTATCAACGTGGTGGTACATATCAAATAGTTTTAACTGGAGATACATATCAATCATCAATTCAATTGGATGTTGATTTATATGCTGATGGAAATAAGGTTGGAAGAATGTCAGTTGTACCATTTAATGTGTCTCAATCTGGTCCAACTTATACATATAAATTTAATGTTAGACCTTATGATTATTTGTCAAACTATGTTAAAGCAGAACATTTCCAATATGTTTGGTTAAATGATTGGCAAGCAACAAGCGAACAGATTAATCTAAATAATCAATATCCAAATATTGCGCAAGTCAATTTTAAATATGGTTATAGATTTACAAGTGGATCTACGGTAGTGACAGAATATACTGGATCACCAACTAACAATATCAATCACTATACTGAAATACCAACGTGTGCTAGTTATACTGGAACTACAGCATCTGGATTTACCAATACTGGTGAATATTTTGATTATGTAGGAGGTCAATTCCAATTTGATAATAACTATATCCTTCAAAACTTTGATCAGGAAGTTGGGTCTACAATGGGAACTAGTAATACATTATTAACCCCAGAAGCAAATAGACAATTGAGTCCAATGTCTCAATTCTTAATGGATTATCCAACAGTTCCTGAAATGTCAGAAACTGGTAGATTTTTAACTAATGCGCCTCGTATTCAATATGTACAAGATGACGAAAATTATGTATTATACTACTTATATGGTCAAACAGGTGATAGACAAGTAATGGAAGCAGATATGGCTGTAATTGAATTTTTTGATAGTAGTAATAATAGAGTTGGTTATTTAAATGAACCATTAAATTTCACTGGAACGACTTATGTTGCTCCAACTGGATATACAGATACATTAAGTGTGTTTGCATTACCTTGTGGTCCACAAGATGTTACTAACTTATTTTCAGCTGTTACTTTTTCAAATATAGCATATTATACAGTACAATTATGTGCAACATTTCCATTAGAAAATACTTCTGGAAGCGTGATTGTTAGAAATAGTACTGGTGGTGTAACCCCAGTTTCTGAAGTATTCTACTTTTATTTAAAAAATAATTGTGGACCAGAAAATACAAGATTGGCTTGGTTAAATGCTAATGGTGGATATGATTATTATACATTCACTAGATATAGACAAGACACAAAAAAGATTACAAGATCAACTTTTGATAATAGATATTACGCAACAGATTTAAGTTCACCAGATAGAAACATCGGAAGAACTGTTAAGACTTTTGACACTAATGTAGATCAAGAAATTGTATTAGAATCTGATTGGTTGAATGTTCAACAAGGTAAGTGGTTACAAGAATTATTCTTATCGCCACAAGTCTATGAAATGCTACCAGATTTTATCTCTCCAATGGATAGTCAAACTAAACTTTATAAAGATCTTAGACCATTGCTAGTATTATCAACTGAAGTTGAGACGCTTACTAAAAAACACCGTAAACTAAATAAATATAGAATCACATTAAAATCTGCGGATTCTTACTTTGTAAACAGAGGTTTCTAATATGGCCCAACAACAACAAACAGTTTTACGCGTTCAAACTAATATACCAGACAATACAATTGTTGTTCAATCTGGTTATACAAGCGTTAATACTGGCGATACGTTTAATATATCATATTCTGGTAGTGGTACTAGTTTAAACCCATATACCGGAACAACATCTCCAAGTGGAGCAACATCAGAATTTGTTATTGTAATAAACGGAAGAAATGGAACATTATTTTATGATTATATTGGAATTAATGTTTCATCATTATCTATTAATGGTAATACAGTTAGATTTAATTCTGGAGAAATAAATGTGGTTGGAGATATACAAGTTAATGAAGGCGATGTTATTGTAGTTCGCTTTGGTGCTGGAGGAACATTAAACTCATTATATTTTGTTGAAGATGAACAAGTTGTATACAAATATGAGTTTTTAGATTTGTATGGAGATATTCCAATTAAGATAACAAAATCGTTTGCTGAGCTGCAAGATATAGCTAAACGTAACTCTGATTATTCAATCAGCGTTCAATTACCAGGTACCAAAAAGAATAATGCATTCTTTGAGAGTTTTTTTAATGTAGATGTTGATACATTATATTTTAATGCTATAACAAGGGTACCTTGTAATGTATTATTAAACGATGAGCCATATTTTATTGGTTATTTAAAACTAAATAAAATAGCAATTCAAGATACAAAAATTGAATATGATGTAACTTTATATTCAACTGTTGCTGATTTATTTGGACAAATCGGTAATAACTTACTTAAAGATTTAGATTATAGCGATCCAAATTATGGTGTAAATCATGATTTTGATAAATATGCTGTTCAAAATTGGGGATACAATCCATTTTCTAGTGATAACCCACCAAACTATTTTTATCCGATAGTTCATAATGGATATGAATATTCTGGTGACACAGTTAATTTAAGTGGTGCTACACCTTCTGGACAAACTAGATTGTACACGTCCACAATTGTAGGATCATATGCTAGTGCTGCAGCAGCTTATTCTGCTGGTGTAAAAAGATATAGATTAAACTCTTTTGCTGATGGTCTATTAGACAATCAATTAAAGCCAGCATTGAACGTTAAAAACATTATTGAATTGATGTTTAGCACTTATGGCTATAGAATCAATTCAGACTTTTTCAATACACCTTGGTTTAAGATGCTATATATGTATGGTTATTTTAGCTCTGATTCAACCAAGTTTTCATATAGAACACAAGCACCACAAACTCTAACGATTGATGGTGTAAATGTATTATTAGTTGAAACATATACAGATAGTAGTGAATATCCTTGTGGTACTCAATACTTTAAAACAGATAGAACATATACAATTTATGTGGTTAAAGCTGGAACAGGTACGCCTTGTTTATGTAACACACCAATTAACATTGTATTAGATTTTGCACTATTCCCTTGTTATGGTGGACCATCACAACCATATACAGTTCCATTAACTATACCAGCAAATTCAACTGGTACAACATATTCTTGGGTAAGTAACCAATATGTTGATTGTGGTTATGGTTGTCCATATAGTTTAGAATATACACAGAACTATGGATTAAATACATCATTATCTGATGTAGCAGCATCACCACAAACATTATCATACTTACCAGCCCCACCAAATACTATTCAGTATTATCAGGATGGTGACTATGTTGATTTTGGTTTGGTGATTGATCAGAATATTAAACAGATTGATTTTCTTGCTTCAATAGCTAAGAAATTTAATTTAGTGTTTGTTAATAATCCAAATGATCCTAATGAGATTATAATTGAACCATATACATATTATATCGGTACTGGTAATGTTTATGATTGGACAGATAAAATTAGTTTTGACAAAGGTATAACTGTTGAACCGGCTATGAACTATGTTGAATCAGAATTGATCTTAACAGAACAAGAAGACGGTGATTATGGTAACAAAACATTCAAAGACCAAAACAATAGAATATATGGTCAAAACTTTGTATATAACGCTACTGATTTTAAATCTCAAACTAAAAAGATTGATACCATTTTTTCAGCTGAATTGCTAAGACAATGGGACACTCCTGATACAGCACCAAATGGTGGTATCAAATTACCTCTAGGAATCAATTATGCGGCTTCTAGTAGCTCTTCTAGTAGTGGAGATACACAGAAGATCACTTGGCAATATAAGGGCGTTAAAACGAAGCCAAAGCTGTTTTATAACTTAGGTAATTTTAATCCTTTCTTAGATACTCTTGGTGAAGCATTAAATTACAATGGAGCATACTTAACAAACCAAGTTTATGTTGCAGCATCTGATGGTACAAATCCAAGAGGATCATTGGTATCACCAGTGATTAGTCATACTATGCCAATTGGTAATACCGATAGCAATAGAATAAACAATGACGCAATTTCAGTCCTTTTCAATTCAGAAGAACCAGTAGATTTGGGTGTAACACCATTCAGTGTTTATACTGATAACGACGCATATAACTTATTCTATTCCAATAGAATAGACAATTTATTTGACAAAAATACAAGATTTTTGAGTGGTTATTTCAATTTAAAATTGAATGATATTCAAAATCTTAGACCAAATGATATTATTAAAATCAATCAACAATATTTCACTTGGAATAAAATTGATGGATTTAACTTAACAAATCGTGAATTAACTAAGGTTCAATTAATACAAACCAATAATGTAGTTAACACATACCCAACTAGATATTTCCAATACTACTATTGTGATAACCCAACAGAAATTTATAAGTTTAAAACTGATATGACTAATCCATCTTTGAGTGGAACTAGTTATGGTTGGTCTGTATTTTATGACTATTCAATTGGTGTGTTAGCAAATGATGGTATAACAGAATTAACTGGATTTACTAGTACTGTTAGAGATTTTGATCAATCTGATTCTTATATACCATATACCATATATGAGGTATCTGAAGCAGATTATAATAGTAGCGGAATAGATAGACAGTTTGATACATTATGGGATCATTTAATTAATGCTGGAGAAGGTGGGGATTTAAATCAAATTCAATGGCCAAGTTATATATATACTACAACCAAAATTTTATATAACCTATTTGAGACTTGTGCTCAATTTGATGCTGCTGCTTTGGCTTATGGTATTTCTACTGGATCATCAACATATTATGTTCCACCAGTACCTATCCCATTAGGACAATATGTTTATGTTACTTCTGGTCTATCAATGTCTTATTTATCTGGAACGACAATTCCAATGTATTCATCAAATAGTGGTACAACGTTTTCTTCATCATCATTAACATTAAGTCATTATCCATATTTTAGATTTAAAATGTTCTGAAAATGGTCAATATGTTATATATGCAGCATATGCTTGGGAAAACTCTGGACCGTCATCTTATTGGACACAAAAGCCATTATGGTCATCTAATTATGGTGTAACATTATCTGAGTTGGGAACTTTAAGTGAAAGTTTTTCATCTGTTAATATATCTAAAAATGGTTATTATGGAATTGCTATATCTCCGTATTATGGGTATGCTTCGTATAATATCGATGTTAAAATATTAAAAGTTTCTAATTATGGTGCAACAACATCTGAAGAAACATTAGGAGGATTTATTAGTTCAATAAATTCACCACAATGTGGTACAATATCAAGCAATGGACAAAATCAAATTATTGGTGGATATTATAATGGAACATATAATGATGGTAAATTCTGGTTCGCATATTCAAATAATTCAGGATCAACATTTACAACATCAACAAGCACGTATTATGGAATACCAATAAATGCAGCTACATCTGATAACGGACAATATGTTTGTATATCATATAGAAATTTTGGTAGTGGACTTTTTGTTTCATCTGATTATGGTGTATCATATAATCAAGTTGTTATTAACCCATCTGGAAACGATGTTGAATGTGTAACAATGTCATCTACTGGACAGTATATTTATGTAACTGGAAATGGTGCAATATACAAATCAACAAATTATGGTGCTAGTTTTACTGCAATTTCATTTGGTGGTATTACAGCGGAAATGAACGGAAGTTCAAATAAAATAAGATGTAATAATAGTGGAAGTGAGGTTAATGTATATGTAAATAATGTAATATATAAATCAACAGATTACGGTGTTACATATTCACCTGTTATAAATAAATCAGGAACTAATTTTGATATTAGTATTACATAAAAATTATATTTAATTATATGAGTATAAGATATATCCCACAGGTAAATGAAACGAATTTTGTTTATCCTAACAATACGGAACAAGAATATGATCTGGATATAATCCACGAAATAAATGATAATTCAGTATCTGGAAATGTAAATAGCATAAGCGCGACCACAGTTACCGCAACTGGATTGACCTTAAGTATGAATTATACTTGGCTTAAAAATGGTGCACAACCATTTATAAACAGTGGTAATACTTTAAATTTATATTCATTTCATCTTTTATCTCCAGGACAAACCTATTTTAAACCTTGGAGATTGGTATCTAGAGCTTCATCAAGTAATACAGCATTAACGGGTACAACCGCTAGTGTTACTTTTACAATAACCAATACTCTAGCTGGGGTAGATTCATTTACAAATGGAACATATTATTATGAGGTTAGATTTATTGGTAAAAGAGCTGTATATCCAGTTTGTGGACAATTTACAGTATCTGCATTACCAACACCTACACCTACCCCAACGCCAACACCAACAATAACACCAACACCTACGCCTACACCTAGTCCAACACCTTCAGTTTGTTGCGTATCTGGTGTAACATTGAACGTGACTGATACTGGTTGGATTAAGTTTGTGAACTGTACTGGTGAGACAATATATCGTCAATATACTACAACTGGTACTAAAACTATAAATGAATGTATCCAACAAGGTACTGTAACTTATGGTATTCCGTTTGCTGATTTAGCTGAATTTACAGTTACTGGCACAGGAACTACTTGTGGTGGTGTTTGCGTAACGCCTACGCCTACCCCAACACCTACTCCTACAACAACTGGTGTAACTTATGATTATTATGAAGTAGATAGATACGAATGTACTAGTCCATCAGGACCTTGTGAATATGTTGAAACGATCTTCATTGCAAATCAATCAGGTGTTCTTATTGGAGGTAAATTCTACTTTGATAATATCAATGGTTACATCTTCAATATAGTTTCTGATACGGTTGCTGGAGCATATCTAATAACTGATATGAGCGGACCTGGAACAAATAACTGTAGTAGTTTATGTGGATTATAAAATTAAAATTATGATAGAGATTTATATAGATAACGAAAAATTAGAATTAAATAATATTTCTGTAACAGATTATAAAACAGAATTATTGAATAAAAAACAAGAATTAGAAAAGCAAGAAGTTTATTTATTGCCATTACATTTATTGAAAGGTAATAAAGAATTTCTTCGCAAAGCATTTTTGAATCAAAAAGTTGAGAGCTTAAACTTATAAGATAATGGCGAAGAAAATACAGATAATTTACGATATTGACAAAAAGCCGATAGACGTAGCTATTGATGCAACATTAAACCTTAAACAACAGTTCAGAGAGTTAACCAAAGAGATCAATAAAACTCAAGAGGGAACCAGAGAATTTGAATTATTATCTAGTAAATTAGGTGATGTTAAGGATAAAATGGAAACAACAACTGCCAAGTCTCGTGACTTATTTGGTAGTTTATCTTTGTTACCTGGCCCTGTTGGGGCCTTTGCCAATACAGTTGATAGCGCGATAGGTAGTTTAAAACTATTCTCATCTTTTTCATTTAAGGATCTTAAATTCCAATTAGGTGAAACTTTAAATGACTTTAAAGATATAGCCTCAAATATTGGCAAAGCTACTGGTATTACAAAAATATATACCACATTAAATAATGCTTTAGCTAAATCATTCGTTGCTGTTGGTGTTGGAGAACAAGCTGCGGCTACGGGTGCTAGAGCATTTGCGGCGGCTTTAACTGCTACTGGTATCGGTCTATTAGTTGTTGCATTAGGTGCGGCAGCTACAGCGTTATATGATATGGCGACTGGTGAAGATGAAGCAGCAGCGGCAGCAGCAAAATTAAATAGAGAACTAGAAAGTCAGAATCAATTATTAGACTTAAATCAGAAAGCAGCTAAACGTAGAAATGCTGAAACCATTGCTACAATGAAGGCTCTTGGTAAGTCTGAAAAAGAGATTAGAGATACTCAGATCAAGCAAGCATATAACGATTATAATGATGCGTATGCTGCTGAACAAGAAGCAAGAAAATTATATAATGCTAATCTTGGAAAAGCTGATGCTGAAGGTTTAAAGAAATTAGAAGAGAATCTAGATAAAAGAATTGAAGCAACGAAAGATGCTTATTCAACTTATATTGTAACTGGAAGAAATGCTCAAGCAGCTGAATTAGCGGATCAAAAACAAGCTCAAGAAAAAGCTGCTCAATCAGCAAAAGCGCATCAAGAAAAAATTGCTGCTGATAGAAAAGCTGCAAATGAAATGCTTATTGATCTTCAACAAGAGAATGCTGTATTGGCATTAAAGACAGAAAGAGAAAGACAAGATCAAGAATTAAAGAATCAAAAGGCTGATGAACAAGCAAAAATTAATGCATTATTAATTTCACAAGAAAAGAAAAATCAATTACTTGAACAAGTAACCAAAAAATATGATGCAAAAGCTAATGATCTAAAGATAAAGAGAAAAGAAGATGATGCTAAATTAGCCGATGAACAACTTAAAGAACAAGAAGAGTTTGCTAAGAAGTTGGCTGAAATATCACTATCAGCTATTGAAGATGGTGTTGAGAAAGAAAAAGCATTAAGACAAGAGAAATATAGCGAAGACTTAAGAGCACTTGAAGCGGATAAGAACTTCATCAAGATGTCTGAAGAGGCGAAAGCTTATTATAGACAAGAATTAAGAACAGCATTAAATAACGATCTAAATAAGATTGAATTAGATGCTAAGATCAAGGCTGGTCAAGATGAATTAATGATTCTTGAAGCACAACAAAAAACATTATTAAGTGGTACAGATGCTTACTATCAAAACGCGTTAGCTATTGAGAATAAAGCATATGAATTAAAGATAGCGGCAGCTAAGGGTAATGCTAAGCAAATTGAAGCAATCAATATTGAGCACGCTCAGAATCTTAAGAATATTGACTTAGCAGCATTTGAAGCTAAGAAACAAATTGAGATACAAAAGTATCAAGTAGTTGCTGGTATTGGTGCATCACTTCAACAGTTAGCTGGTAAGAATAAAGCGTTGGCTATTGGTGGTATCGTTATTGAGAAAGCTGCAGCCATAGGTCAAATCGTTGCAAATACACAAATTGCAAATGCTAAATCAGTTGCTGCATCACCATTGACATTTGGTCAACCTTGGGTTACAATTAATACTATTGCTGGTGTTTTATCTGGTGCTGCTACAATTGCTGCAGCAGCTAAAGCAATTAGTGAGATTAACGGTAGTGGTAGTTCAAGTGCTACAGCAGAAGCCGCACCATCAGGTGCTAGTGCTGCTAGCTTAGGAAAGAACTATGGCTCTGGTGGTATGATCAATGGACCAAGACACGCTCAGGGTGGTGTAATGATTAATGCTGAAGGTGGAGAAGCTGTAATGACAAGAGGTGCTGTAACTATGTTTGCACCGTTATTATCTGCTATGAACCAAATGGGTGGTGGAACGTCATTTGCTCAAGGTGGTCTTGTTGGTGCTGCTATGGATAATCCAACAACAAATAATCCATCTGCTGAGCAACAACCAATGATATTAAAAACTTATATAGTAGAACAAGAATTAACATCTGCTCAAGAAAGAATGGCTAGATTGAAAGATTTATCCACACTATAATAATAAAATTAAAATAATGAAATAATATGGCTAAGAGTAAATCAGCTGGAAATAGTCACAAAATCAGTTTTGGAAAACGTAAATCTCAAGCAACAGGTAAAAAGTCTTACGGTCCAAAAGCACAAAAGCCTAAAAAGTATCGTGGCCAAGGGCGCTAACTTTATTTCCAAATAACTAAAATTTATATTTAATAATATGATAAAGAATGATAAAGTATTTGAATTAAGAATTGATGATGAGGATGAATTATCAGGTATTGATAGTATATCCTTAGTTGACGAGCCAGCGATTGAAGTAAATTGGGTTGCATTTAATAAGCAAAAACCAGAAGAATTTCATATCCCAGATGGTGAAGATCAGAAGTACATTGATATGCTTATTTCAAAAGCTCAGGATGAGCAAGAATTATTTAACGAAGGTTGGGTTGTTGATAGCGTAGAATTGCTTGATGGACCTGATAAATTCGTTTCAACAAACCCAAATGCACCATCTGAAGAAGATGAAAAAGAATATAACGTAAGATACAAATATATTTTAAATCCAAGAATATCAGGACAAGGGGCTATAATCCCAACCACAAGAGATTTTTGTAAGACATTGATCAACAAGAATTTTGTATGGCGTATTGAAGATATGGAAGCCACTGTAAACGAATTTGGCGATAGTGCTATGGTTTGGAGAGGTGGTTACAATTGTAGACACGTATGGTCTAGAATATTATATAAGAAAGATGCTACGATTATCAATAAAGCATCTGTTAATAAAGGTAAGGTAGATGTAGATGGTTTTCCATCAGGATTGGCTCCTGATACAAGAGTATTAGGATATGAGCAACCAGATACAGTTACTAGTGCCACATTAGCTAATCCATCTCCATCAACAGTTAGAAACCTTGGTTTGTCTAAGGTGTATGAATTTGTTGCTGAGAAAGTCTCTATTGACTATGACGATACACTGTCAACAGATAGAGGTAAGGAATTGGCTAAAAGAATGTTAAAAGAAGGTAAAGACGTTTCAATTATTACTAGAAGACAAGCTGATCAAATGGATGCAGTTTATAAGACTGCTGAAGAATTGGGTATACCAAGAGATAAAGTTCACGCTACCAATGGTAAATTGAAATGGGAAACCATTAAAAAGTTAGGTATTGAAAAACACATTGACAATAATGAAAACGAAATTAAAGCAATCCAAGAAAACCTCCCTGATGTTGAGGCTGAAAAATTCGGTTATGACGTTGGTGGAATCGGTGGTTATGTTGATCCCGGGATTAAGAAAAAGAAAAAGAAACTTGAAGAAGAAGAAGTAATATCCAAATCATTGGCTGAACCAGCAATGTTCCAATCATATTCAGATTATCCAGAATCAGTTAAGAATAATGCAAAAGCAGTTCTTAAATGGGTTGAAGAAAATGGATGGGGATCTTGTGGTACAGATGTTGGCAAACAAAGAGCTAATCAATTGGCTAATGGTGAACCAATCTCAGAAGACACTATCAAGCGTATGTACTCTTATCTATCAAGACACGAGAAGGACTTAGAAAGTTCAAAAGGATATGATGATGGATGTGGTAAATTAATGTATGATAGCTGGGGCGGCAAGACAGCTTTAAGATGGGCTGAATCTAAGATAAATGCAATTGAAAGAGAGAAGATGTCAAAGCAAAGATTTGCTATTGATAACGAAGAGAAGCAAATTGTTATTGGGCCGGCTATGATTCCGGATCTAAGAATATTCCGTAAGGATGCAAAAGGTAATCCTTATTATGTTTATTTCTCAGAGAAGACTATCAGACAAATTGCTGAAAAGTATATGAGAAACAAATACATTGATAACAACGATCAAATGCACGATGGTAGAGCCGTAAAAGACGTATATGTAATTGAGTCTTGGATCAAAGAAGATGAGCAAGATAAATCTAACAAATATGGTTATGGTGATTTACCAGTAGGTACTTGGTTTGTATCAATGAAAATAAAAAATCCAAAGGTTTGGCAAGCAGTAAAAGAAGGTCAATTGAATGGATTTTCTGTGTCTGGATACTTTGAAGAGGTAGCTTCATTCTGTAGAGAAGAACTATTTTTACAACAAGTAGCTGAAATATTAAAAGACATTCAAGATTAATTTGGGAATATATATAAAAATACATATTTAATAATAGAAGAATAAATTAAAAACAATCAAAAATTATGTCAAATTCAAAAACTGCGATTGCTGAAATTAAAAAATTGATGAGACAGTTTGGTTTTATGTCTGATGAAGCATCTTTAAAATCTTTTAAATTAGAAGATAATACAATCCTTGAAGCTAAAGAATTGGTTGCTGGTGAAGCTATCACCAAGATCAATGACGAGTTTGAAAGAGTTGCATTAGAAGATGGTAAATTCAGATTAGTTGAAAACTTTGAAATAGAAGTTAAAGACGGTAAAATTGAAACTGTTAAAGAGATTTTTGTTGAAGCGAAACTAGCTGATGGTACCGTAATAAAGGTTGAAGGTGACAGTCTTGTTGAAGGCGCTAAGGTTGTTGTTGCTACTGAAGAAGCTGAAATTCCAGCACCAGATGGCGTACACGAATTAGAAGACGGAAGCAAGGTTGAAACAAAAGATGGTGTTATTGTTAAGGTTGAAGAAGCTTTAGAAGATGAAGCTAAAGATATGGAACCTCAACCACCAGCGATTGATAAGCCTGAAACTGAAGGTAAAGAAGTTGAAGTAGAAATGATTGAAATGCTTAAAGATTTTGTTAAGAAAATGTCAGATAAAATGGCATCAATGGAACAAAAGATGGAAAGTGTTGAGAATCAATTTGCTGCATTCAAAAAAGAGCCAGCTGCAAAACCTATTGCAAATGGTAAAACTGAAAAGTTTAATAACGTTGATAACAATGATTTAGACGACAAGATCGCCAAGATCATGAGTCTAAGAAACACATTAAAATAATTAAAAAAATAAAAAATTAGAATTATGAAAATTTTATCTAGAGAGCAATTCGCATATGACGTGGCAAGTATCGGTGGATACGTAGACCAAGTTGGTGGTGAATTATTATCAAAAGCACTTATCGGTGCAACAACCCCAAAATACGTAAACGTTCGTTTAGGTATCAAAGGTACTCAAGCGTTGAACTTACTTAACTCAACTGCTTATTTCCAAGACGGTACTTGTGGATGGGATCCATCTGGTACTACAACTTTCTCACAACACAATATCACAACTTGTGCTGAGAAATATAATGAAGCTTTATGTTACAAAGATTTGTATGATACATACCAATCAATGTTGATGAAGCCAGGTCAAACTCAAGAGTCTGTTCCATTTGAACAACAAATTGCTGACCTTAAAGTTAAGCAAATTCAACAAAGAATTGAGCAACAATTATGGCAAAATACAACTGCTGGTGGTGGATGTTTCAACGGTTTCGCGTTGTTAATCTCTCAATCAACTGGTAACACTTATGCTTCTGCTGTTGCTTCTTCTAGCGGTACAACTTTCTCAAGTTCAGCTGCTTACGGTGTATCTGGTAACCCAATCACTGAAGTTGACAAATTAATCAACGTATTAGATGACAACGCTATGAGTCGTGATGACTTAAGAGTGTTTATGTCTTATGCAAACTTTAGATTATATGTTCAAGCATTAACAAGAGCTAACTTCTTCCAAAACTATATCGGTGCAACTGATGTAACTGGAATGATGGAAGCAATTCATCCAAACACAAACGTTAAGGTAATCCCTACGATTGGTTTGAATGGTTCTAACCAAGTTACAATTGGACCAGCTGAATATATGGTTGTAGGTTTTGACTTATTGTCTGACCACGAGAAGTTATCTATCTGGTACTCAAAGGATTTCGATGAGTTAAGATTGAGAGCTAACTACAACTATGGTGCTACAATTGCAACATTCGGTACAACTAAGTATTTTGCTACTAACGGTTTATAAGATACTAAAAAACTAGTGGGGTGAAATGCCCCACAATTTTAAAATAAAATTAGAAAATTAATATAATAAATTATGAGTTGCTATATAAATCAAGGTGTAACATTAGGATGTTCAGATGGTATAGGTGGTATTAAAACTATCTATGTTCTTGGTGCTACCGGTGCTACAGCTCCTTCAGTTAGTGCAGTAAGTATATCAGGTTCAACTGGTCCTATTACTGGTATTACTGGTGCTGGTACTTGGTTCCAATTTGAACTGAAAAGAAACACTTCAAGCTTATCTCAAAATACTACTAAAAACTTTGAAAACGGTACTATCTACTGGGAACAAGTTTTAACAGCTGTGTTGTACAAATATGATCAAGACAAGAGAAACCAATTATTGGTTTTAGGTCAAAATGATAATTTACATATAATTGCTGTTGACCAAAACGATGTACAATATTACTTAGGTCAAGTTAACGGTATGTATTTAAGTGGTGGATCTGCTGCTTCTGGAACTGCATTCGGTGATAGAAACGGATTTGAATTGATCTTCACAGGTCAAGAACCAGCTCCGGCTAACACAATCAGCGGTACTTTAAGTTCAATCTTTACTGCTGGTGGATTTAATGACTAACAAGTAAGTCTGTCGTGGACTGAATATCTATATCTAAATCCAATAAAAGAGGGTGGTTTTCCACCCTTTTTTTTATTTATTGAGTTTCAATTTGAGAATTTTTATATTTAATAATATAGGATAATACTATGTTATATTTACAAAAAGGACAACAAAACGAATTAACGCTGAATATTAATAATAATGCTAGACCAAACTTTAGCACTTATGATTTAGTATTTACACATACTATGTCTCAAGAAGTTAAGACCTATACTATTGATACAACGAATCCAGCTGTATATGGTGCAAATATTCGTTATTGTGAAATCGTTTTAAACCTTCAAGATCCTGGTCAGGATTTAAACTACGAGGGTGAATATCAATTAAACATTTATGGAGATGGAACAGACTTGGTTTTTACCGGTATTGCTATTTTACAAGGTACTGAAGAAGAGCCATTGTTTACAACTTATGTTTCACCTAATGAAGTAAATGAAAACTATATCTACATACAAGATTAATTATGAGTGAAGAATCAAAAAAAATACAGAAAATAAGTTTTAGAGCGGCATCTGTTCCGGTATATTCTGAGGTATTACAAAGATCACCTTGGGTATATTATGGTGAGAATAATTTACTCCCTCAATACTTTATTGAATTATATGATAACTGCGCGATACACAAAGCGGTAGTTACATCAAAGGTAAACCAAATTATGGGTGATGGTATTGTATCATTAAACAATCCAATGGCTTCTGTTAATCTAATTAATCCAAGAGAAAATGTTACTGAGGTAATGAAAAAAGCTGTCTTGGATTTTATGCTATTTGGGGGTTTTGCTTTAAATGTTATTTGGTCTAAAGATAAAAAGAGTATTGCTGAAATATATCACTTGGATTTTAGTAGAATTAGAAGTGGTAAATTAAATGAGAGAGACGAGATTGAAAGCTATTTCTATTGTCCAGATTGGAGATTGGTGAGAAAATTCCCACCAGAAGAATATCCAGCATTCAGTCAAGAAAAAGGTGGTAGCCAGATTTATTACTTCAAGTGCTATCAACCAAACTTAACTTACTATCCAATTCCTGACTGGTCTGCTGGTCAAAGAGCGATTGAGATAGATATTGAAGCTAAAAACTTCCATATGAATAACTTACGTAAAGGTATGGTTCCTTCATTATGGAT
>JACCEA010197314.1_pt1 | contig 31330 bp, 15 predicted proteins | sample 7449851 | NCBI WGS metagenome assembly JACCEA01 (sample SAMN15323453, study PRJNA562643) | freshwater metagenome | isolation source: river surface water | place: USA:Blue River Watershed | collected 2017-08-18
AACAAGAAGATATTTTGTTTGATAGTAGTTTTGGACTTACTAGGTCTGGAATTATTTCTTTTAAAAGCCCCAAGGACATCAACTTGAATAATTTAGTGATGCCCAATGAGTTGTTCTGGATTTGTTGCCGAACAAAAGATCAACAGCCTATGGTTAGTGTGATTTCTGGGATTTACATGAATGCGTTTGCAGCGCAGGCAATTTTGGAAAAAGACGTACACCATGAATCCGTGTTACCTGCTTATTCAATTGAATCTTTTGAGGACGATTTTCCTGGTTTATTGGAGGTAATTCAACCTATTGAATCATCTGGAGGTAGGGCTAGAGAGGAAAAAATGCACTACTACCGCAGAGTTAGTGAAAGTCTCAAGCATAAGTTCAGAGCGGTTACCCGTTGGGATATCGAGAAGATGTTACTTCAAGAATTTAGTTGGTTGGGATTTGTGCAAGTGTTTGGCAATTTTGGTTATGAAAATTTCGTTAATCCAGGAGAGGTGGTTGTGGTCGGAATGCCCTTTATTGAAGACCAAGAGAATTTTTATTTACCAAAGCTTAATCCCGGTCAACTTAAGGAAATGGAGTTGTACCTCAAAAAAATTGTCAATCCGTTTGTAGTTTTTAAAGTTATTAATCCGCAATACGAGTACTTGATGATCAAAGGAAAGATTAAGTTTACTTCCTCAGATACGGGTCTGTTGTTTAAAAAATTATATCAAGACTTGCTCAATGAAACCTGTCCATGGTTTTATGACGACATTTCAACGGCCTTTTATCAACGCGAAACAAAACGAGCTGAAATCTTAAATTTGATTACCTCTCGAACCTACGTTAAGTTTTTTACTGCTTTCTCTTTGGCTCAGATGTTTGAAAATGAACTAGGCGAGTACCAGTTTGTGGATGGGGCCTTATTGGATGATGGTATGGAAACAGTAACCATTGGCAAGCCGTGGTCTATCCTTATCCCTTATCCACTCAAGAAAATTGATTTGGTAGAAGAGGAGAAATACCTTCCAGCGGAGGCATTTGATTTGGAAGATATGGTGATCGGTGAAAACCTAATCATCACAGCAGAATATGAGGAAACTGTAGAGGATACAGGAGTTGGGCTTAAGAAGGTAGATGACCTAGAGTATTATCACTTTAATTTCAAATTTTAGTTATGGCATTATTAAATAGACAATCCTTACTCAACTATTTTAAAAAAGGCAGTGCGCCTTCTGAAAGGCACTTTGCAGATTTGATTGAGTCTACGGTCAATATTGTAGATGATGGAATTTCGAGAGAAGGTGATAGTGGATTTCGAGTTACCCCTGTCGGTAGATCCAAACGTTTGATTTCATTCTACAAAAACTTCAAACAAGTTAACCCAGATTGGAGCATCAATTTGGATCAAGAACAAAATGGGGGATTGGCTTTTCAAGAGGAAGAGAAAAAACCATTACTGGTTCTAAAAAATGGGGGAAACGTTGGGATTGGTGAGGAAAATCCTAAATCAAAACTGGATGTAAATGGGGTCATCACTTCCAAGGGAAGAATGGGCTCATTGCATACAGGGGAAGTTCCTGCCGATGGAAAATGGTACACCATAGTAGACCAAATTAAAGAGCCTTGTGCCTTTGAATTAATGGTGCGCGTGGATGGTGAAAAAGGCAGTGGTAGGTATGCTTTGGCACATGTGATAGCATTGAACACGTTTGGAGGACCACTTTCACAAGGTAGAATAAACAAAACTTCCACCTATTATGGGAGTTTTTTTAATCGCTTGAGATTTCGCTGGTCGGGAGAACTATACAATTATTCTTTGCAGGTAAAAACCGCAAGGCATTATGGATTGAACCCCACATCAGGGGAGCCTTATCCCATTCGTTTTTCAGTAGGTAGTCTCCTTCCGCTTTAATTCAATTTCCAAACTTATTTAGTACCGTGGCTAATTCCATTCCAAGTCAACATTCTGAAAAGCCTATTCTTAGGTACGACCTTCTTTTAGAGGAAGGGCTCAATTTTGTGCAAAAATATTCAGGAAAAATTTGGACTGATTACAATTACCACGACCCAGGAGTGACCTTTTTGGAGTACCTCACCTATGCAATTACAGATCTAGGTTACCGAACCAATTTTTCAGTGGAAGACCTCTTTTTGTTTGGTGCAGATAATTTTGATTCGATTAAAGAAAATTTACTTTTTGGACCAGCTGCCGCCTTTAGTTGCTCACCAATTCAAGTCAATGACTATAGAAAACTGATTATTGACCGAATTAAGTTGGTTGCCAATGCATGGGTAATCCCAATTCAAGATCATAAAATGGGGTTGAAGGGCTTATTTGAGATTTACATTGAATGCTCTGAGGACTTGAGCGACATTGAGCTCCATTACCTTAAAAAAGAAGTGGCAGACCTATTCCATGCCAATAGGCTTATAGGCCATGATTTAGAAGAAGTATTTATTCTTAAAAAAGTATACCTAAGTTTAGAAGGGGCGATTAGTATTGAATCAGATTCTTTGGGGGAATTGGTTATGGCCAAGATCTATGCAGTATTAGATGGTTATATCAATCCTCAGGTTCAGTTTCATGATCCTATGCACTTATGGAAGGAGCAAGGATATTCACCTGAGGAGGTTTTTACAGGTCCCTTACCCAAGTTTGGTTTTGTCTTTGAAGAGGCATTGATGGAAAAAATCGATGCCATATACCTTTCTAGAATTAAAGAATTGATCCTTTCGGTGGAAGGGGTGAAAGAAATTAGAAGTCTGCAGCTTTTTAAAAACGGGCTTCCTGTGTTCGATAATTTTGTTCAGTTAGAAAAAACAGAATTTCCCAAGATTTTATACCTGGATGAACTTACGGAAACTTTTCAAAGCAAGGTCCAGCTTCTTAAAAACAATGTGGTCTATGGGGTTGATCCCATCATTACCAAGCAGTTACTTTCTTCTGAGGTTTCCTCGAGCAATAAATTTTATCACCAAGAACTGCAGTATGAAGAGAAATTGCCGGCTGGGCGTTTTTCTTTGGAGCAGCTTAGCAAGCATTTTCCTATCCACAATGAGCTCCCTAATTTTTTTGGGGTAGGTATCAATGGGGTTTCTCAAAATGCTTCCAAAGAGGTACAGGCTTCTTCTTTACAAGTCTCGGCTTACTTGTACTTTTTTGAACAAATTATGGCCTCTTATTTGGCGCAATTGTCAAGTTTAAGACATTTGTTTTCAGTCAAAAACACATCCCACACCTATTTTAACCAGCTTCCTACTGCTATTCCTAATTTAGAAAAACTCTTAACTTCCTTTGAGGAAGTTGAAAAAACGCTAGAAGAATCAGCAGACCAAAATCAAGATTTTTTGGATCGAAGAAATAGGCTCCTTGATCATTTGCTTGCCCGATTTGGAGAAAAATTAGACGAAACCAGCCTCCGAAAAATAAGTCGTTCTAGTGATTTAGTTTCTTCCGAAGACTGGGGTGCTTCCGTCATTGAGACCAAAATGAATTTGTTGACTCAACTAATTGAGTTAGGGCAAACAAAAGCAAAAGGCTTTGATATGAAGGCCTTGGAAATTTGGGATTGTGATAACCTGTCCAGCATAGAAAAGCGAATTGGCTTGTGCTTAGGGATTAAGAATTTGCAAAGGAGGAATATTTCTGCTCCATTGATTACACATCTTCAAGTAGAAAAATCCAAAGAACAAGTAGGGAATTGGGAATTAATTGATCTTAAACTTGCTGCAGGAGAACCTACGCGAGTATATGCACTTCCTTCACAAAATTACAAAGATGATGCTGTACATTTTTACGGCAAGGGTCTTTCCTTTATCAAGGAGATTTTTGAATTAATTACTAATGAAAAAGGAATTTTACTTGCACACTCTGAGGACAATAAGCATCACTATTTGTTAATGAAACAAAGGTATGCAGACTATCCAGCCTTAATTTATAGAGCCGACCGTGTCGAAGATTGTCTAGCTAAACGGGATCAAATAATTGCTAAAATTTCTGAATTGGATCAGCAATCCGAAGGCTTTCATCTGATTGAAAATATTTTGCTAAGACCTTTGGAATCTGTTACCTACCTATTTTCTTTTTTGAATGCGGATGGGGAGGCGTTTATTGAAGGACTGTTTCCGGGTGATATGGAGTCCCAGCGCTCTCTAGGTGAAGATTTGTTTGGGTTTGGACTTCAAGTAGAAAATTACAGTATTGTAGAAGATGAGAAAACACTTTCTTATTCTGTATTGATCTATAATTTTAGTCATGAACCCATAGCCAAAATTAAGAATAAGTTTAGCTCCAAACCGGGAGCAAAAAAAGCTATTGATCAGGCAATTCAATTTTTTGAAGAAGTTCGTGGAAAATCTTTGGCTCCAGACAACTATCTAGAAGTCAATCTCGTCGGTGGTTCTGGACAAGGTTTTCCAGTCGATTTTCAATTTTCAGACACACTTACTTTTATATTTCCAGAATGGCCTGTGAGGTTTCAGAAGTCTGACTTAGTCAATTACCTTCTTAAGCTGATAGCGGAAAATATCATGGCCCATCAATCAGCAAAAGTTTATTTTGTCAACCCGATGGATTTGTATCGATTTGAAGAGTTGTATTACGAATGGTTGTTTGCAAAGAATCAAGATCAATTGGATTTAAAAAAGATTGATTCCTTATCCTTACAACTTATCCAGCTTTTGAGAAGTTTTCAGTCTGTTTATTCGAATCCATCAAATGGCTAATCATGTAGTCAACTCTCTCAAATTTGAGATCAAAGTGGCTACTCAATCCGATTTTGACGAGGTATCAGAAGAGATTCCAGAGCTTGTAAAAACCACTATTTCTGGACTAATTGATCAGATTTTATCCGAGTTTCATCCATCTCATCACCTTTTGGTGATCAATAAATTGGAAATTGACTTGGGATCTTTGCGGCTTTCTAATTTAAAAAATGATCTCTTACAAAAATTTAAAGAGGAATTTCGGGAAGCGTTAAAATTTCACCTTCAAACAACTTCTCCCAAATTTACATCGGCGAATGAGTTGCCTTTTATCATTTTAGATGATTACATCCGTCGGGGTATACGACCCAATTGGTTGCTTCCTAATGAAGGTAGTTTTCGAGATCATCTCTTGAAAGCATTTTCAAAAAACCCAAGAAAATTTTCAAGACAAATACGAGGATATTTTTCTAATCCAACTCAAAAAAAAAGATTGCTGGAAAATTTTCCGGAGGAGATTCTTGTCCAAACCGTATTGGTGGACTATCCCCACAAGGAAAATGCCCCCTCTAAAGAAATCGCTCTTCTGAAAAATTTTTTTAGAGAGCAATACCGGCATCTGGATGCACAGTCTGTTTCGGTAATGTTTAAAAGTATGGTGTTGGACTTGCTGATGCACCCAACTAGAACCAATCAACAGCTTAGTTTTAGAGCTGCAGTGATGGAAGTTTTAGTGAGTCGTTTTGGTTCAGAAGTGGCCTTTTCCTACCAATCAGTCCTAACAAGCCGCTCAAATCCTCCTCTCTCTGAAAATAAGGAATCAATAGGAAGTGACCAAAAAGTGGGACCCCAGCCTATTTCAGGTATAGGGATTTCAAGTGAAGAATTACTGGAAAAATTTCGATTTTACTTATTTCATGGATATGCGCTAGTAGATCCTAGAAGTTCTTCTTATCGGTTTAGAAATTTCAATACTTTATTTGGAGCGCTATTAGTTCAAAATTTTGATGGGTTGGTATCGTTTTTACTCAAGTATGGAAAGGAAAAAGCGATCAAAAAACGCTTTTTGGATAGTTTGTCTCAGGATGCTATTCTTACATTTTTTTCTGCTGTAGCTCCACAAAAAAGGAAACTCTTGGAGTGGGTAGTAGAAGTATTTGAACAAGTGCAAGAGGAATACCAGCCTATCAACCAAACGCTTATCCAAGTTAAAAAATCGATTAATGAAATTACTTTTGAGCTATTCCTAAACAAAAATTTACAATCCATTTCAGATGAGAATTACTTGCGACTTTTATTCAAAAAGACCGCTCTGAAATATGGGATTAGCTATAAAAATTTACTTTTTCTGACCTTGAAATCTATTTCAACCGGAGAACAAAGGTATAAAACCTACAATTTTAACCACACGTTGGGTGTTTTGTATTCCAAGGACATCTTAAAAAGGAAAGTCTATACGTCTATTGATCTGCTCTTATTTTCACCGAATGAAAAAGAACAAGATTGGAGCACCAATTATCAAAACAAAGAGGCATTAATATCCTTGTTTGCTGGTTTGTACCAAGATCAATATGGAGTAATACCTGCTGCTGTAGCGGCTTGGTTGCAATTAAAAATGCAAGCGCTCCCTCTGAAGAGCGCATCAAGTCTTTTTGAACTTTGGGAAGAATTTTCTGAAAAGTATGCACTTCCTCTAGGGGAGCTGTTGATTCCTGTTCTTTTGGATAAAAAATCCAATACTAGCCTAAAGTTAAATCCCAGTGAATTTACTTTTTGGATAAATAAATACGACATCCAAGGTATTTTTCCGTCCAAGCCAGCAGATGTAGTTCAGCTCTTAACCTACTTGCATGCCAATAAGGAAATGGTTTCTGCAGCTACGATAAAAAAAATTGCAGTGGGTTTACCTGTGGCAGGGGCTATCAGAAAGGAAGTTTTTTATAAAGTTACTCAACTTCTCAAGCCTCGGTTGTCGACTAGTTTACCTGGATATTTAGTCTGGATACAGCAACTTCTAAAAGAAAATAATTCGCAAGGGCTAGAGTCAAAACTATATACATGGCTTTATCATCAACTTATTTTACTTCCCCAAAGCCAACTTTCGATTGCCTCCCTAAAAATAAAAGCAGAAGAATTTTTAAGCCTGAATGCTCGAGTTAAACCTAATGAGGGAGTAATGCCATCTTCTTCAGAAGGAAAAATGCTAACAATCCGAAAAAGGAGACAGCAGAAAAATTCCGCCAAAGATGTAGCAAGGATTTTCGAAATTCTTGGATTAGAAGCAGTTTATGGGATATTTTCACAAGCGAAGCGATACGATGAGGAGATTTTACTCAAACTTTTGACAACTAAGTATGCCAAGTCATTTTATGAGTTGGTTCTTACCCATCGTTACGATCCTGAATTTCAAGATGCCATCTTACTTCAGTCCCCAAAATGGCTTAAAATACAGTTTATTGATTTTTTGGTTCAGCGTTCCTCTTTTGATTGGAATGGGATTATTTCTGACTTTGTAAACTATTTTGAAGAGACGAAATGGGTAAAATTAGAGGGTGCTTCCTTAGCTAGTTTTCTTGAAAAAATTCTTTGGAAAGAGATTTATGAGAGCGGGTCCTTGGTAAGAGAAGATTTGGCCTTAGAATTTTTAGGAGCGGCATTGGATGCCCAATTGATTTCAGCCAAGTTTTGGAAAGATTTAAAGGTATATACTCAAAAAGCACTAATCCTAGATGAAATCAAAAACTCCAAGTCCTATTTAAATTTTACTACTCTTGAGCAATCAGACGGATTTGCCTCCTTTATTTCGAGAAGCGGGTTTAAGAAAGAGGAGCCTTCTGTTTTCCCGATCCTTGAAAGTTTGGTTTACGATTCCATTTTTCCTGTTGCCCATACTTTTGAAGGTATTTCTTCAGAGGAGTTTGGCGACTATATCTCTAGATTGGTGGTAGAGAATAAAAAGGAATTTTTGAGTTTCTTTGCTAAAATCAAGCATCCTTATTTTAGTCGAAGGTTTTTTAATCTTTTAAAATTCAAGGATCTCTTAGTCTTAATCAGGGAGAAACACAAGCAAGCCGGTTCGGCTATTTTCGCTGACCATATTCAAAAAATTGCAAAAATTTTTGATGTTAAGGATCAAGCTAAAATTGAAATTTTTTTTCGAGCTTGGTTGGTATTTCTTTTTCAGTCTACTAAAACTCCAAGGTCTACCGCTGACTTAGTGGTAGAAGTAGGAGCCATCTTAGCAGAAGAAGGGATTTTAGAAAGAGGAAAAGTAGACTTAAATGTTAAATTTTCATCATTTACGAAATTTTTTGGCTGGAACGAGGAAGAGAAAATTTATTTTTATGAACAAACCCGGGTTTGGGTGGCGCTAGAAGCGGTTCCTGATCCAGTTTTAGAATTGACTACGGATGAGCTGATCTATGCCTATTTTAGGCAGAGTAGCGATCCGTTTTTAAAGGATTTGAGGGGTAAAGTGTTCTTCAAGAGTTGGATAAACTCGTTTTTTGAATTGGCATCTATTCCTGTTTTAAAAGCTTTTGTCGAAGTGTTTAAAAATAGCTTTTATGAAAATGGATATAGTGTGCCCGTTAAGAGAGAACTATTTTTCAAACGATTCTTCCAATTGAAAGATGGTTATAATTCTTTTCAGAAGGCTTTGGTCGCTAGTCCCCAAAGTTGGCTTGAATTTCGGCAAAATAGCCCCACGTTTTTCGAACAATATGCAAAAGAAGCAGCGCCAAAGCTTATTCAATTGACGATCATTGAGTTACTTAACTTTTATTTAGCCCACGGAGTTCTTCCAAAAGAAGAAGGGAGTTTGCAAGCATTTGCGAATAAATTGGTGAAAAATAAAGGCGTAGATTTTGCTAAACTCAGAGGGGTATTTTTTGCGAGTTTGTCAGAGGAAAAGAAGAGAAAAAACTTAAACAACTTGCTAAGGTATGTGGATGAAAAATGGTTTTTTGACCTTGTTCATCCCAAACTTTCCTCAGAGTTGGACAAGTTGGTTTTGGAAGTTAAAAAAAGGACTGGCAGTAATTTTTTTGCAGATTTGCGCATCCAACATTCTGTGGATAGAATCCTGTTTTTCTCCGATAGTTTATCCAAAATGGGGTCTTCTAACAAGCATTTGGTGGAAATTTTGTTGCCTATTTTTGAACAATGGGTAGATACGAAAAGTCCGTCTATGGTCGCAGCTATGTTTACTAGCAGTGACCCTAAATCGGAGGTTTTGATTTTGATCCAACATGCCAGCAGAAAAGTGAAGAAAGTAGTAGAAGAAGTGATTGAAAAAAAGGAGGAGGAGATGACAAAAGTTGTCGAACCCGAGGAGGTGGACCTTGGAGAAGGGGTCAGCATTTCAAATGCCGGAATGATCCTCTGCTGGCCTTTTTTCGGTAGGTTTTTTGGTGCAATCGGATTGGTTGAGCAGGGTAAATTTAAAGGTCAGCAAGCAGAAGAAAGAGCGGTTCAATTGTTACAATACCTTGCCACAGGATTGACTACTTTCGAAGAATGGGATTTGAGTTTAAATAAGGTACTATGCGGTGTTCCACTGAATACACCCATCTCCCCGAAAATTGAACTAACGGTAGAAGAAGAGGAGCTTGTGAAGAAATTGATCAATGGTACTATATTTAATTGGGAAAAGATGCGTGGCACAAGATTGGAAACTTTTAGGGAGACCTTTTTTATGCGTGATGGGATGCTCTATGAGAAAGATAACAGGTGGGAGTTGTTTGTTGAACGAAAAGCTTACGACGTGCTTATGGACACTATGAATTGGAATATTTCCATGATTAATTTAAGCTGGATGAAAAAAAGATTGAACGTTCAATGGAAATGAATACGAGTACTGAAAAGCTTATACAACCCATATTACAGGATCTTGCCTGGTTAGAAGCCATTCTTGATTTAAGGATGAGCAGCTATTTTGAAGAGACAAGCCCTAATTTTATTTTCCCTCAGCCTCCAAAATGGTTAGGTGAAACTAACCCCTACACGCAATTTGTAACTAAAAATGCCTTAGACCTAAAAGAGCGAGTGGTGCTGTTGATGAGCATGGTTCCCTTGCTTAACCCACAAACATTTGATTGTTTTTTTATACAAAATAAATCTATTGGAAGACCATTTTCTGAATTTGGTGGTGTGGAGTCCAAATCACATAAAGGCTTTATTCCTACTGTGGAGACAGTAAATTTTGTTCTGAATGGCAAAGACATCTTCAAACGATTAGATCTATACAAGGTGTTTTCAGAGGAGCATTTTTTTTCCAAACAACAGGTTTTGTCCTTGAAAAAAAATTCTGAAACTGAATCTTTTTGGTCGAATAGCCTGTTAATCAATGAAGATTTTTTTTACCACCTGATCTCGGGAGAGAAAATTTCTCCAAAATTCTCCTCAGAATTTCCAGCCAAAGAGCTTACGACTCAATTGACTATCGATGATTTGATACTCAATAAGCAATTGGTGGATGAACTGGGGTTGATTTTAAATTGGATTAAGTTTAGGGAGGAGATTAAGTCTTCTGATAAGTTACGAAAGAGCTTCAGAACAGGCTATAGAGCCTTGTTTTATGGCCCTCCAGGAACGGGAAAGTCGCTAACTGCTGCAATTCTTGGAAAAAATAATGACCTGCCTGTATACCGAATCGATTTATCTCAAGTAGTTTCTAAGTATATCGGTGAAACTGAAAAAAATCTTTCTAAGTTATTGGATGTGGCAGAGCATAAAAACTGGGTTCTTTTCTTTGATGAGGCAGATTCGCTTTTTACCAAACGAACAGAAGTCAACGATTCGAAGGATAAGTATGCCAACCAAGGTACCTCTTACTTGTTACAACGATTGGAAGAATACGATGGGTTAGTGATCTTGGCCACTAATCTTCGTCCTAATATTGACCGTGCATTTGTGAGGAGATTTCAATCCATTTTGTACTTCAACCTGCCTACAATAGAAGAACGAATAAAACTATGGGAAAACGCGCTAAAAAATTTCAGTTTAGCATCCGATGTTTCCATTAAGAAATTGTCTGAAAAATATGAGATTTCTGGAGCTGCGATTAGCAATGCCATCCAATTTTCCTGGCTGAGTTCCAAGCGGGATCAACGAAGTGAAATCACTTCACTAGACCTCGAAGGCGGCATCTTACGAGAAATGGCTAAAGAAGGTAGAGCTGGATAATGGAGACAAAGTTGATTGGATGGAGTGGATTTCTCTAAAGAAATCTTAGATTGAAGGAAATTTCGAAAAGTCAGTCACCTGTTAATTTAACGTAGAATGTTTGATTATTGCTATTGGCCAGAAGGTCTAGAAATCGAACTAAACAAACAACTGGATAACTTTCATCACCAGGCTCAATTGCTGATTGATGGGCAAGTATTTTTGGCTCTGGCCAATAAAATACTAAAGGCCCAAGTGGCTGGAAAATATTTTGAGTTAATTATTTTGCTTCCTAAGGGGTTCAGGACTCTGGAAAATGCAAATCTATTTCACCGGATCACCCAAGCTGGCGCCAAAGTAGGAATTATTGAAATTACTGTATTTGATGAAGGCTTCGAACAGTTTTCTATTTTTGACAACCGGCTCTATTACAGCAATAAACGTTTGGAAGGGGAGGTGGATTTTGCTGATTTCTTTTTCAAAAAGCACAAGGATTTCGAGAATTTAATGGATAGCAGCCGTTTGGTTAACTCGTTTTCTCAAGAAATCAAATTAAGTTTTACAGCTGAAAAGTATTTTGCTACCAAAGGGGAAGAGCTAAGTATATTCTGGGAGGCAACCAATGCCAATTCCAACGTGCTGACACCAGGCAACAGAATGCTTGACTCACAAGGTGAGGAGCGAATCACCATCGAGGAAGATACTTTTTTAACAATTACCTCTAAAAATGAAAAAAGTAAAACTTCTTTGTCTATTTTTATTAAGTGTTTGGAAATAGAACATTTGAAGTTCTCAGTTTCAATTTTTAATAAAGAAATTGACGATTATGTACCCATAGAGTCTGTTTCAAAAAACAATGAAATATTCGCAGTTTACATGGGTGACGTGGTCAAAATTGAATGGGTTTGTAAACCGGGAACCACATTAATTGAATCACGGCTAGGTAGGTTAAACAACATTGGGTTTCATAATTTTGTCTGCTTAGAAAAATCAAGCTTAAACTTTGAAATGCATTATTTAAATACGGTAACAAGTAAGGAAGTTCATTTTTACCCAGTAAACAAGGATAATGCTCGGTTTGATGAAGAGGAAAACCAGGACATTGGAAAGCAGATGCGTAAAGGAAGGAAAGGTAGAGAAGTAAAGTCATCTGAAATAGAAACCTTTTTATCCAAAGTGTTTTCACTATTTAGATTAAAAGATTAGGATGGGACTAAGTGCTTTCTTTTTATTCTGTTCTGGTGTGAGCAAATCGGTTTTGGACAAATGCCCAGATACCGAGAAGGTAAAGCATGTGAGTATAGGTGCCTCAGTTCTATTTACAGGTATTTTGGCTATGCTTTCTTCTTATTTTGCATTTAGCCTGATTTTCGAAGGTTCATCCATCAACTTTTTTCTTGCCTTTTTTTGGGGATTGATTATCTTCAATCTGGATCGATACATTGTGGCGACGCTGCGAAAGAAGGGTGATTTTTGGAGGGAAGTGATTCAGATTAGTCCCCGTTTATTTTTATCTACCCTGATTGCATTGGTAGTTTCTAAACCCTTGGAGCTTCAGCTTTTTAAGTCAGAAATTGATGAAAAACTCAATGAGCAAGTGGTTTCGCGCGTTTCGCTTGCCGAAAAGGAGTATTTTACAGCGATTGCAAACATCGATGAAGAGAAGAAAAAGTTAGATGTACAGCTCAGAGAGTTTTTTGATCTAAAAGAATTTTACTACCAAGAATATAAATGCGAGTGTGACGGGACCTGTGGTACTGGACAATACGGTAGTGGTAAGGAATGTGAGCGTAAGCAGAAGAAGTACGAGGATTTTATTAAAGAATACGAAACCAAGGAGGTTGATATTCGAGAGGGTAAAATGGCTCTTGAAAAAAGTAAAGGAGAGCAGTACACCTTGTTTCAAGAAGATAAAGAGAATATTAAGGCTAACTTTTCCTTGGGACTACTTTCTAGACTTCAGGCTTTACATAGTTTAGAAAGTTGGGCGCCTTGGACCATTACCTTGATGATTCTTTTTGTTGAAATCGCACCTGTTTTGACTAAATTGTTTTCCTCCAAAGGACCTTACGATGATTTTTTAGCCTTAGAAGAAAACAACTTTAAAATGGAATACATCAATAACATGTACCAAACTGGGCAGCAAGTGGAGCAGGGGTATTCCAGTAAATTAAGGGAGGTACAGAACATCAAGAAGGAGCTCATTTCAGATAAGCAAAAGAAAGTACAAGACCTCTACCGAGACTTAGGGAGAGAGATAACTAAACAGATAAACAAGTGATTTACTCGATACAAAGAAGTCTATCGATAATTGGATGCTGGTTTTTTATACTTGGGTCCCTGGAGGCAAAAGAGAAAACCTCCTTTTCTGCAGGCTTTCAAGTCACCCAGAGCGACACTGTGTTTACTCAAATTTTTAGTTCAGAAAGTGAGCTAAGCCTATTTATCGCAGAGGAGCTAAAGATTACGGAATCCATTTCATCGGTGAACCAACAGGAGGTAGATAGCCTTCATCAGTTGTTGAATACCTCAAAGCAACTCCTCATATCAAAAGCGGATTTAGTAAAGTTTTTAGGATACTCGGTTATCAGGCCCGAAACTAAGCTGGTCCTGGGTCAGGCAGTCGAACTATCCCCAAAAACTAGAGTCCAACGACTTGAGTTGGACGCAATTCAAGGTGATTCTTTCACCCTAAATTACGTAGTAGAGGAGGGGATAGGCTCTGCAGCACATATAGAAGTATTGCTTAATCAAGTAAGGGTTGCTAAAGCTGTATCTGTGAAGCGAGGAAAGAAAGTCAATTTGGATTTTTTGGCCAGTGAAACGGGCCTGGTAGAAATTATCCTGCGGAGTATGGGCCCCTTTGATGAGAAAGGGAATTTGGAAATTTATGTGACCCCTCGAACCGAACAAGTTGAATTAAAAAAAATAATCACCCCCAAAATTAGGAAAGAACTTGTGGATGCATTTGTGGCGGATACGGTTTATCAAACGGTGTTGGAGGAGCAGGTTAAGCTTACCCATAGAGCAAACCTTAAAGGTAATTCAGTGCTGCAAAAGCAACTGGATTTTGGTCCTGAAAAAGAATTGCTTGGTTTTGCAGTATTCTTTTTCCCGTTCACAGATAAGGATAAGTTACAAATTTCAAGAAGGGAAACTTACAGAGAAGATCCTTTGGAAGATTTTTCCATTAAGGAATTGATTGGAAAATCGTTTACTTACCTACCCGAATACAACTTTCCTGAGCTAGCTATTTCAATTACCGACGCCCAGCGCAAGTTGATTTGGTCCAACGGAAGCAATTCTGCTCCAGAGAATTGGAAAGTGAGCCCAAATAGTAAGGCCAATTATGCATTTTTCCAGTCTAAAGAAAAATTAGCCGGAGGTACAATTCAACTGAAGTTTTCCAATATTTCCGAACTGTATGATCTGGATTTTGGAGTAAAAATTATAAAGCTCATCGTTAAAAATTTCGCAGTAAAGCAAGAAGTGGATGTGGAAGAATTTGAAGAGACGATACTATTAACCATACTATGAAGCATTTTGAATTAACCTACGCAGGTCTCTTTCTTTTTCTTTTGCTAACCTTTGCGGGTTGTAAAGAAGTCAACAAGGTAAAATCTAGTGGCAGGAAGGTTACGTCAGGAGTCAAAAAGGTTCAAGGAGCCTCGGATAAGCTCATGGCTAAATTAGGTATAGCAGACTCAGCAGGACAAAATACGGATAGCATTAACAATTTGCTTTCGCCCTTAGAACAGAAGTCGTTCATCAATAAATATACTACGGTCTATGATGTGTTAAATGGACCCCAGACCAATCGCGATTTAAAGGCACTTGAATATGATTCTGCCACACTTACCTACAAAAGGCAGAGTATGGATAGACGCGTACTTCGCGAAAATGTAGAGGTGTATACTTGGTACCCCTATTGGATGGGAGACGTTTGGAAAACGTATGATTTCAACTTGATTTCCACGATTTCTTATTTTTCTTTTAAGATTGATCCCAAAACAGGGAGTTACATTAATCCCTCTCAAATTACCCAATGGAGGCAAACAGATTTACTGGATTCCGCAAAAAAGTACGAGACCAAAATATTGTTGAACCTCTCTTTGGAGGGCGAAACAAATAACCTGGCCTTCCTAAAAGATGAGGTCATGTGGAATACCACGATGGATTCGGTGTCAGCGCTTTTGCAGGAGCGAGATGCAGATGGTATTGAACTTGAATTTACCAATGTTCCCTTAGACAGGGAGACTAAATTTTTAGACTTTGTTGATTTCGTAAAAAGAAACCTAGATACGCGTTTTATCACCAAAAAAATGATCGTGTCTTTAGTAATTCATGCCGATGATTCTAAGTTTCCTTTTGATTTGGGAAGATTAAATGAGTCAGTAGATTTATTTATTGTAAAAGGGATGGATTACCATGAGATTGATGGTACTGTAGCAGCCGTGGCTCCCTTGAGAAATGAAACTCCAGGCGGTCCTAGCCTTGAAAACACGCTACTTAGATACTTAAACCGAGGACTTGTTGCAGAGAAGTCCATCCTTGCACTCCCACTTTACGGGTCACAATGGGCTGGAAATTTTGATCCTGTGGAAGGATACTACAGTACTGATTTTGAAAGAAAAGTTACCTTGTCTGAGGTCGATAGGGTATTTCAATCCAAGGATAGCTTGTATGTGATTACTCCTACATTGGATGAAACATCCATGACCAATTACTTCTTCCTCGAATTTCCAGACAATACTTCAATTGAAGGTTGGTATGATGATGCGTCTACTCTGTCTAAAAAAATGGATCTAGCGCTTTTCAATAAATTCAAAGGAGTAGGATTGTATGCACTAGGCTATGATTTGGGGAAAGAAGAAATTTGGGATGTCGTAGCTGAAAAATTTACTGGTGACGTGGTGTACATCAAAGATCCTCTAAAGGAAATTGATGGCTATCCCATTAAAGTTGCAGTAATTTTTCAAACCTATAAGCAGCTTTTTGTAGTCACTTTTGCTTTGGTTACTTTGGCGTTAATCATTGCAATGGTCGTCGCATTTTCAGATTGGAGATTTAGAGAAACCATCTTGGCAAGACAATTCTATCGAATGATTGTCCTGTCTATAACATGCCTACTTTTTCTTGGAATTTTCACTTTCTTTGGATGGATAAATCAGAAAACATGGAGCTACTTCTTGCTCTTTCTTTTGGGAGCTGGTGTGAGTTATTTGGTAGAAAAGTATGGGGGATTAATGAAGATTAATAAGCCATGATAGAACAGCAAGTAAAAAAAGTAGGAAAACTTCCAAATAAAGTACTCGCAAGAGAAATCCGGTATTTTTTACTCCTTTCTTATTGTTCGATTTGGATTTGTTTTCCTGTTATGGCAGGAATGGATCTTAAAGCGGCCACTCCTTATCTAAGCCCTTTGAATGAGGTCTATCTAGCTCAACTTTCCTTTTCTGTTTGGTTTGGGATTATGATTGCTCTGTATATACTGCGGTTTTTAATTTATCTTTTAGTTCAGAGATTCAAGTAGAATGACGCTATATTTTTTATGTTTTTTGCCAAGACTTAGATTGTCCTCTATTATTTCCTCCTACGTTTAGTTAATTCAACAGCTATTTTTTAGGATTTGTTTGCTGTACTTGCTACATTCAAGGCAAAGTATAAAGTCCATTCTCACCTTCAATAAGTCTTGCCATTCTCCTGCTTAGCTTATTCCACTTATAGAATTTAATATAAATATAGTTTTGTATAATTTTTCTATTTAATTGTCAGATTCATTTATCTAGTAAAGCAAAGTATTCAAATCCAAGATTAAGTTTTATGGAAATTTCAAATTCCCAAAATGATGCTTTAGGAAGTAGTGCAGGGTCTCTTGCGGGTAGGCATAGGCAGGTATTTGATTTGTTAAGCTTGTTTCAATCCTCTCAATTGGTTGGTTTAATTGGGGAAAATGGTTCGGGCAAAACTACATTGATTAAACAGGGATTACTCCCAGAACTAAATAAAGGATTTTTAGGTATAGCAGGAAGGAAATGGAAATCAGTAACGATTCGTCCAGGAATTACGCCTTTAGAAAATCTTTCTGCAGGAATTGCCCAACTTGGATTAGATCAAAGTAAGGCAAAGTTAGAGGATGAGGTTTTTTTGACTGAATCCATGCGGATGACAAGCGAAGGATTGAAAAATGCATGTTTAACTAAATTTCCCCAAAAAAGCGGTTGCAATGCCCTAGTGGTAATTGACAATTTTGAAGACCTATTTGAGTTTAGAGAAGTAGCGCCGAATGCACAAGAATGGGATGAGACGGTTAAAAACTTTATTCAAAACATTAGCAAATGTGCTAGCTATTCTACTATTCCAGTTTATTTTTTGATTGTATTGAGGGCGGAGTACATGTCTCGTTTATTTGAATATCGCCATTTTTACGAGATGTTGTCCTCTTCACAATACAACCTACCGCAATTTAGAAAAGCGGAATTTTCTGAAGTGATCCATTCGATTTTGCAGCCTTTCAAAACTACTATTCATAAGGATGGGTTGGATTATTTGTACAATCAATTCGGAAAGGATTTAAAAAATCTAACTCTGCTGAAGCTTTTTCTCAATGAATCTGTTGAAGCGGTAAATGCTACTTTTCCTAAGGAAATAGGGCTTGAGGACTTACAACAAATCCCCATTGAATCCCTCTATCAAACCAAATTGGATTCATTTTATAATTCCTGCGGAGAATCTGAAAAAAGACTTTTAGAGAAATTATTCAAACAAACTACAGTAGTTCCAGACGGATCCAAGCTTAGGAAACCTATTCGTGTCGATCACTTTTTACAGGTGACTGGATCTAGTCTTTTGGAGCTAAGTCCTTTACTTCAATCAATTCAACATGCATTTCATTTTTTATTAGATGTGATTTTACCTTTTCAAGAGCGTTTGGAGGTAAAGGATCATTCTTTGCTTTCAGGGTCTGCAGTGATTGAAATTAAAAACGAGCAGTTTATTCCACAATGGCCTCGTTTGGTAGAATGGATTAAAGAAGAAAAGGAGTCCCAAGATTTATACAAAAGATTAAGTGAAAAGGCAACCCTTTTCGACAAGGGATTAACGGATTATTTAAAGACACCAGACCTAGAGTTAGCTTTGGAATGGTACGAGCATCAAAAGCCGGATGAGCTTTGGTCAAAACAATTTGATTCCAACCACCACCGAGCCATTGCCTTTTTGCTGAAGAGTAAGGTGGTCATGCAAGAAGAAATTTTAAAAAAGGAAGTTGAGCAAAAGAAAAAAATTAAAAAAATTAGAAAAAATGTATACGCAGGAGGAGGTATAGCTGTTCTTCTTGCAGTAGTTTTTGCAGTTTTTGGTTTGTACGCTAACAACCAGAAAATTCTTGCTGAAAAAGCACAGCAAGAGGCAATCAAAGAAACCGAAGAAGCCAAACGGCAAAAAGATCGTGCGGATGAAAGTGCTGCCAACGCTAAACGAGCTACTGAGAAAGCTAGGGCCAATGAGCAATTGGCACTTTCTGAAAAAGTGCGTGCTGATGAAGAAAAAGAAAGAGCCAATAACGCTCGAAACGAAGCTGATCAACAGCGGATAAAAATTTTAGAGAACAATCAGGAGTTAAACGAAAAGGAAAAAAAATTAAGAGAAACTAACTCGGAATTAATCATTTCTGAAAAAGAAAAGGCTGCAGCAACGCAACGGGCAGAAAGTGCACGTAATTATCAAGAAACCCTCAATGCAATCTTAACCTTAAGAAATAAGGTTCAAAAAAAGGACTACCAAGATGAGGAGTTCAAATTTCTCCTAAGTGAGGTGAAAGATGCTTATGCAAATTACCGAAATGCCTCTATGGAATCAAAGAATGCAAATCTTCCCAACAACGATTTGTATCAGGTTTTACTTGATATCCGAAAGAAAATGATCGACAGTGAAGCCTTGACCGGGATACCGAGGGATCTAGGCTTTTTACCAAGTGGCATTCGGAAAATCAGTATTTCTCCTTCGGGTAATCTAGCAGCTGGGGGTGATGATGGTGTTTTGCTGTATTCCAAGCAGCCGATTGGTCAAGGGAATGTATCACTTTTTAAATTTCCTATAGGTAAAGATCGTATCCGTTCCTTGGAATTTATTTCCAATACAGAAGTGATTATTGGTACAGTAAATGGTAAACTCTTACAATTTAATATAAGTAATGCCACCAATAAAGTACTAGAAGTGGGTCTTTTACCTAATCAAATTGTAGATCAAGTGATTGTGAGCCCCAAAGGAGTATTTTTATTGGTAGCGGGTCAGGTACTTAAAGTAGACGTAAATAAACCAGCCGGTACGGTGCGATTGACAGGTATAGCTGCCAAAAACATATTCAAGTTGAATGAAGAAAAAATATTGCTAGTGAGCAAGGACAATTCGCTAGTACTGTTGGATATGGCTTCCTTACAATGGCAACCAATTAACTCAGACTTAAAGAAAATTGCCATTACCGCTGCAAAAAGTGCAGGTAACAATTTATTCTTGGGAATGGAAACTGGGGACATCATCTTATGCAAAACCATACAATTGGGAAATGTGATTAACATCAGGACGGAATCGACCATTAACGCGCACCGTACTCGAATCACTAGTCTAGCCTATGATGCCAACTCAGAAAAACTGTTTTCTTCTAGCTTAGACCAAACAGCCAATATTTTTGATTTAAAGCTTAAAAACCTAGGGAATGACTACCTTATCAACTATTTGTATAAAATCGAAGGATTTGATAAGTGGATTTGGGATTTTGCGTTAATTCAAACCGGTAAAGTAAAAACTTTATTGACTGTTGATGAAAGCGGGAAACTAAAATCCTGGCAAACTGGGTCAGAAATGTTATATGAAGAAATTTTTTCTTCAATTAAAAAGTAGTAGGTTGTCATTGTTGCAACTTGCTGATTTCAAAATGTTTAGCCACTATTTTGAAATTTGATTTTACTAATGATGGCTAATTTATAAATATGAGTCCAAAATTACAGAACGATAATTCACCAGTAATCAACCAATTAATCTCTCGTTTGGAATCGAACAGATTGCTTGTTTTGATTAAAACAGAGGATCATTACTTTGATGATTTCTTTTTGAAGCACCTGGCAGCTAATAAATTGTGGGGTAGTTCGAAATTGTTCACAAACGCAACTGGTATTCAGCATCAAAAGGTACTTCAGAAGTTTGACTCAGATATTAACTTCATTGAAGTCACTAAATTATCAGCCGAGGCAATGGAGTACCTCGGCAATCGGGTTTCTCAAAAAGTTGAAAGTACTACTCAAAAAGAAATCTATTTGCTACCAGCACAACTGGTTCATACTTCGCTAAGCTTCCCAGGTAAAGAGTCAATTTTCTCTTCCAGTATATTTATTTCTGAACAAGTTAATATTCACGCTATACCTGCTTTAGAAGAGGGATTGGATCGGATTTTTGAAAAGAAAGTTTCTCCTGCTATAATTTCTTTTTTTGTAAATCAATTGAATCTGAAGAAATGGAGCGTAAGTAAACTTCTACTTTTTGCAAGTACGTTCAAACAAGACATTGAAAGGCTAATTAGAGAAGAGGTAGAGAAAGGGGAAGAGTTTGATTCATTTGATCTTTTTCTTGACAATAAGGGGACTGAGTTTGTATCTTCTTTTGGATTTGAAATCACCTTAGAATCGATTCAGTCCTTCTTTAGGTCTTTTATTCAGGTAGACGGTATGGTAGCCCACTTGGTTGAATTAACTCATGAAGAACTTCTGACTTTCAGTAAGTTGCCGAAGGAAAAATTGGATAAGCTTCTACAGGTTGCTACTTCTCCAACTTTTCAGCTTTTAGCTGAAAGAGATGGATCCTACCGCTTAAGCGTGCCCGAGTATGTTACCGAATGGCAGGAATTAAAAACTTGGATTTCAGATGAACAACAAACCTATAAACAATTCAAACTATTCGAAGAAATAGCATTGGAATATTTTAAAGGTACAGGTCTTCTTCTTGGCAAGGATCGTTTGGATAAGGCACTTTTAATAAAAGAAGAGATTTTTACTACTTATGCTTGGGATGAGAAATATAACTTCGATAAGGAACTCTTTTCTAGTTTCTTACTTCTTTCTCAAAATTACCACGAGGAACTTTTTAAAACTCAACGAAAAAAGCGAGCTAGCTTACTCAAAAATTCCATTCGAATCAGTATTGCTGTAGGTGTTGCATTTTTGTTTTCTTCCTTTGCAGCTTTGTATGCTTATTTGGAGCGTAACACGGCGGTGGCGCAACAAGAACTTGCAGAAAAATCCAAGAATGAAGCAGAGCAAGCTCGAATTGTTGCAGAAAAAGAGCGAACGGAGGCAATAAAGGCAAGGGAGAATGAAAAATTCGCTTTGCAGGCCGCTGAAGAAGAAAGGATTCTTGCCTTGGACGCCAAAGGTCAAGCCGAAGTTCAACGAATGATGGCTGTAGATGCGCTTATTCTTGCAAAGAAATCGGAACAAGAGGCCTCTGTTGCCAAGGATATAGCGCAACAAAACGAGAAATTGGCCAATGAAGCAAAGATTACGGCTCAGGTCAATTTTGAGACCAGTGAAAAATTAAAAAACTTGCAAGAGGCGAGAGCAACAGCACTCGAAGCATTAGGGTATTTTGCCAATAAAGATTTTGCAAGGGGTATAGAATTGGTCAAAGTAGCCTATCAGAAAAACCTAAGTAATGATGGCTTCCCACTACAATCGGACATTTTTAATGCCTTGCTAAATGGATTAAATTCCTCCAAAGTGGCGGATATGGATGTAGAATTGAATTTTCCAGCCAAGTTGCTTGCCTTGTCGCCTACCAATGATAAACTGGCAGTATATACCATCAATGGAGAATTGCGCCTGTTTACTACCCAGCCAATCTTAACAGAAAAAGCGGTCATCAAAACAGGTTACATCAAATCTTTTGAGTTTTTGAGTGATTCTGAAATTCTAGGTACTGACATTTCAGGCAAGCTGTTTTTGATTGATTTAGCTACTGCAACTATCGCTGATCTTTCTACCAAATTACCAGTTACTCAAATCAAGGGATTCTTTAAGGTATTCGGTGAAGAAAATATTTGGATTGCAAAACAAGTAGACGGAAGTACAGTATTCTACCACTATGAAGCAGCGAATGGTTTTGTAACCCTGAAGGATGTTAAGTCTAAGTTATTGGTGAAAGACTTCAATAAGCCAGTGTTTTGGGTAGAAGGAAATGAGTTTTACCGGTCCACACTGTTTAATGCTGTTCCCGAATTGGTTGCGAAAGCTTCAACTACCATTCACAGTGTAGCTTGGTCAGTTATCCATTCGCGATGGATGCTAGGTCTAGAAAACGGAAACATCTGGAGTGTAGACCCTACCAAACAAAAAGCTACCGAGTCCTTTACCATTCATAAGACCAAAGTTAGCCAATTGATCACTATGCCCTATGCACACGGAACTGAATTGATGTTAAGTACAGGATTTGATGGTGATTTGATTTTCTTTGTTTTTGCTAAAGGTACTTTATTGCCAGCAAGTGTTTCTTCCAGCATCAAGTTTAAAGGGCATCGAAGTTGGATTACTGGATTCACAGTGGATGAAAAAAAGAAAATTGCCTATTCCATAAGCAATGACCGAACCATCAAGGTTTGGCCTTTAGAAATTAATGAATTACTCGAAAATTAATCTTAGTGATTACCTCAGAAGATACTTTATGAAAAATAGTCTTTGTGTTCTTGTCCTTTTCTTTTTGACGCTACTAAGTTCATCGGTGTACGCTCAAAATTCGAGTTGTAATGGAAATACAGTAGAAATTAGTAGAGATAGCTACGATATTGGTGATTTTGCCAGTGTGAAAAGAAACCTGGAAGCCTGCGTTCGCGCACAAGGGTTTACCAGTTTGGTGGAACTGAACCAAGCTAGAGAATTACTTGCTTTGACTGCAATTGTGGAAGATCGTTTGGAAGAGGCGAAATTGTTTATTGAACAAATTGTTAGTTCCAATAGCAATTACATTTCAACTTATAGAAACATTGTCTTTGACTCCATTTTCGACGAGGTCAAACGTGAGAATGTGGGGGTAACAGTCAGCTCTGTGTCCAAAAAATCAGAAGACCTGAACACGGCTCCTGCTACAGTTAAATTGGTGACCAACGAAGAAATCATGGATCGAGGGTACAAGGATCTGATAGATGTATTAAGTGATTTACCAGGATTTGACATCAGTAAAACATTCTCGGTCCTTTATGCCAACGTCAACCAAATGGGTTTTCGCCAAGAAAATACAGAGCGTACCCTGTTTATGGTGGATGGTGTGGAAGAAAATGATATCTGGTTGAATTGGGCTTACATCTCTAGACAATATCCCTTGTCTAATGTGAAAGCAGTTGAAATTTTGTATGGTCCTTCTTCCACCATGTATGGACCTCGAGCATTTATTGGAGCCATCAATGTGATTACCTATTTACCAAAGGAAATCCCGAAGGATTCTATGTCAAAGGCTAAAGGCGGTGGATCCAACTCCAAAATTTATGCCTATGGAAATGCGCAAGTGGGAGAGTTGAATACCTATTCTTCAGATTTGACGATGGGGGTGAAAGGTAATTCCTTAGCATTCCAGGTTACCGGAAGATTATTTAAATCTGATGAACATGATCTTTCTTCTACTGAATTCTATAACTATTCACCAGACGATATCAACCACTTGGTTTACTCCAAAATGAATATGTCGGGAAAAGCAGGATCTTATACTTTTGAAGAATACCTCACCAAGTTCAACCTTCCTCAAACACATCCTTACTATACGCTGACAAAAAATAGTCAAGGGTTAATTACGAGCATGAATATTACCCCTGAAGGAATCAATGCGGCAAGAAGATTGGATAGTATTGCCTATGCAAGTCCAGTAAATGGTGCTCCAATAGGATATTCTAACCACAGTGAAAATTACTATGTAAGTGCAAAACTCACCTTCGAAAATTTTTTATTGGGAGTAAGGCATTGGAAATTAATTGAAGGATTTGGGTTTAACCAAGATATTGATGTGGCTGGTTCGAGAAATGGATCCGTTTGGGCTCCTCAAAATACTACCATTTATGGCTTGTATGACAAAGAAATCAACCAAAAGATTAGCATTTCAAACCTCGCCACTTTTGGGGTACACAACCTTTCGGATGAAACGAATAAGGTCAATTTCTTTGCCTTTGGTGATCCACGAGCCAATCTGCATTTTGCGCATTTGCTCAACCCAACTGAACTGATTGCGAGAAAGTCAAATACCTTAGAAGTTAACCAGTTTGGTACCGAATCATTCGCCACAACCAGTACGTCGATGATTCGAAATGGTTGGCGAAATAGGTTTTTCTACTACGAAGGACAACAGTTTAGAAACGAAGCTCGATTTTTTTACGAAGGAGAAAAACTGAAAATTTCCTCAGGTATTGACTTTAGAAGCACCTTGACCCAAGGGGATTTCCAGCTTTACATGGATTTTGATACAAACCATGCAACTACTCAAGACTATAAAGACAAACAGAAAGAGATTTCTTTGGCTCGAGAAAAGGGGATTGTATTGAAACAAGCTGAAGGAAGTAACATGTATTCGATTATTGATATTGGATTCTTTAATCAAGCTACGGTGACACTCGGCGAGAAGTTTATTTTGAGCGGAGGTAATCGTATTGACTACAATCGAATTAGAAAATCTGGAGGATTTGGTTTGGTGATGAGCCCTAGACTTTCAGCAATCTACCACTCTGAATTTACAACGTTCAAATTTAACTATTCCAGAGGTCTTCAAAATGTGTCTCCTTATACCAAATACTCCACGGGTGGGGGTAGAACGCCAAACCCTGATCTCAAAACGGAGGCGATCGATTTTATTAATTTGGAATATTTAGGTCATATCCAAAATGGAGCTTTAGGCTGGGAAATTAATGCCTTCCAGCACTTTATTGATGGAGCGGTAGCTGTCGGTACGATCGATAAGATTAAAAGATATTACAATGCTGGGGAGTACAATACCTTTGGACTTATGTCTGGCTTTTATTACAAGCCTAAATCCAGAGCATGGAATATCCAAATCAACCATACCTATCTCGAGCCTTGGCTTGTAAAGTCTAATTTTAAGGTGTTGGAATCTAATGTTCGACTTGGAGATATTGCTAAGCATCGTGTCAATTTATCCATCACCAAGCAAACCCATATGGGCAACCTAACTAATGTGCTCAACTTGAGAGCAAATTATGTGAGTGAACGTCCTATAGGGCCTGGTACGACTCAGGAATTTAATAAAGGAGTCGGGGACACTGGAAAAATTCCACCTTATCTATTAGTGAATGGTAACATTGGATTTAAACTTCAAACTATTCCCTTCCTACGTTTGGATTTGAGTATTGAAAACATCCTGAATAAGAACATTCTAGACAATAATAATCCAGAGTATTATCATCCAGGAGCTAGAGAAGCTGAAGGCCGATTCAATCTTCCCGGTGATGTTCCTGGTACAGGATTTGGGGATCAATATGTGCCATACTTTACGCAGCGCCCTAGATTTATGCTACTTAAATTGAGTTATTCTTTGTAAGGAAAATGGCTAAATCGAAAAGCACTTATTTTATTTTTGGGATGATTTTATTGTCCCTTGCATTAGGGATATTCAACTCGTATTTTTTTGTCTTTATTAATGCCCTTTTCATAAGTGAAATAGGTACGAATAAACTCCCAATGGCCTACCTTTTATCAGGATTTGGGGGATTATTGATTACATGGCTTTTTAATTCATCCGAAAAAAGATGGGGCTTTGCTAAAGCTTCCACTGGGTTTGGTTTGTTTTTCGCCGTAGTCATGCTTGCTATTTGGGTTGCCTATGTGGAAGGTCTATACCTTTATTACCTCATATTTTTTGCTTATGCTTGGTTATGGGTCTCCTCCAATTTTACATCTCTAGTATTCTGGAAACTCCCAAGTAATATTTTAAACCTGGAAGAAACCAAAAAATACAATGGAATAATTAGTTCTGGTGAAGGAATTTCATCGATTATATCCTACTTATCCGTGCCTGTCTTACTGACTTTAGATTTTTTTACGCGAGATAAATTTTTGATGATTTCTTTTTTTGGAATGCTCTCTTTTTCAGCAATCACTTTTATTCTGAGTAGGGGTATTGCAGCCCGACCAGTGGTCAAACCAACCGATGAGAATACCACGAATGTTGAAAACCAGGAAAAAATAACCAAAGAACCCTATTTCCGTTTCATTTTTTTATCGGTAATGCTTGCTGTGGTGATTCAATTCCTAATTGACTTCTCCTTAATGGAGGTTTCAGCAAATCAAATGTCGGATCCTTTGGTATTAGCCAGCTATTTTTCGCTCCTTTTTGGGGGGATGCGCATACTCGAATTGATTCTGAAATCCTTTTTTTCCAAGTTTTTAGTGAAGCAATATGGGGTTTTTATAAGCCTTACCACAATGATTTTTGCACTTGGATTCATCACGATTATTGGGATTTCATCCTATTTGATTGGATACCTGAGTATACTTTTAATTGTTTCTTCCATGAGTAAGGTATTTGAACGATCGCTCTATCGATCTGTTTATGCACCTACCATTAATTTATTGTATCAGGCCTATCCAATTGAAAAGAGGGGACTTACTCAAAACTATGCAGATGGCTTTGGGAAAACTATTGGCCAATTAATCGCAGCAGTTCTTATTTTTATTGTAAGTACAGCCGAAAGCTTTGAATACCGAGTTTTATTCCTTTTGGTTCTGGTATTTGTTATTTTGGTTGTTTGGGTGCTCGTTTCCAAAAGGCTGATTTTCTTTTATAAAATCGAACTTTCAAACATCCTTAATTCCCTTACTGGGTCCAAAACTCGTGAAACTGAAGGTGACATGAGCACCGCAAAAAAAGAGAATGGAATACAGGCTAACAAGTCACTGCATCTTGGTACCGTTGATCAAGTAATGCAAACAATCCATAAAATTCTTGCAATTGAGACCATCGAGGGTTCAGTAAGTGCAAATGCCACTTCTTCTGATTTTGTAGAAAAGAATTCAGAAAATGAGGAAACTGCCCTCGTATCCGAAACTGAAAACTTTATAGAAATCATCAAATCCTGTTCTATTCCGCAACTCCAAAAAATCTTAGCTCAAGTAATTCCATTAAGAAAAAGTCATCAGAATTTCGGTCGACTACTTCAATTGATTGAATTGTTTGTGCATACCAACCTCCTCCGAAAAAGTTCTAATTTCAATTTTTACAATTCCCAAAAAAATCTGAAAGTTACTGATTTTCTTTACACGTCGGTCCTTCAGAATTCGGTTAATAATCAGGAACAAAGTATTGGAAATCAAGAGTATTATTTCTTATTAGAAGAAAGAATTCAAAAGTATACCTACCTCCTGATCTGCCATAAGGAGTTGGCTAAATCTTATCCAGAACTCGATAAACTGATTTTAGCAGAAATTGATGGTACAAAAAATGACATACTCTTTTGTCTTTCCTTCAAACACGATCCTTCAACGATAAATCAAATTGTGACAATGATCAATCAAGGTGACAAGTCCCAAGAATTGATTTCTTTGGAGTTACTAGAGTTGATTTTAGAGGAGCAAGAGAAAAAATGGGTTTTGCCAATTTTCAAAGAAAATACTACAGATCTGGTGTTAGGGAAACTTGAAAGTGATTTTGCTCAGGTAATTTTGGGAAATGAAAAACGACTCCTATCTATTTTAGCGGCATTCAAACTTGATATTCCCAATCTAATTAGAGCCAAAGCCCTGGAGGCTTTACTTCTTCATTTTCCTAGTTATTCGAATCAAAATTTAGCAAAAACTATCCTGAAAAATAATGTAGACTTAAATTCCTTAGCTAAAGATTTAGAAATTGAGGAGGGCGAAGTGAACCAAGGGAGTACAGTTGGAATAGGGAATACAACAGTTATCCCTAAAAGCGAACACATTAGCCTAAGGAAAGAAGGAAGGTCTTTAAATTATTCCTATTGGATGGGTAATGCTGAACTAATGGAAAGGGATAGCGTAGCAGAAAAACTCCTTCAAACGATAAATAAAAAATTATTTTCGGAAGTTTTCCCTATGGAAAAGTTGAATTAAAAAAGAAGTTAAACTCTTTCCTGGCTAGTAGCCTAGCTAAAGGATAAATCAAGGATAGCCAAATAAAAAGCCCCTAAATCTACATATTTAGGGGCTTTCGCTTGTGCAGAGAGTGGGGGATTCGAACCCCCGGTACAGTATAACCCGTACGACAGTTTAGCAAACTGTTGGTTTCAGCCACTCACCCAACTCTCTAATCCGATTTGACTCAAACAGAAAATTGATTTCTGCCGCCAAAGTGATGCAAATATAAACCAAATGATAAGATTTTCACAAGGGCTAGGGGATAAACAAATTGCAGTTCAAACAAAAACCAAGTAATTCATTGACTATCAAACCCTATACTTTTTAAACTGTGTATTGCGAGAATCGGGTAGATTGAATTGAGCAAAATCTCAAATCGACCGAATTAATTGAAAATAATTATGGCTTAATTACTTTAAACCCCACTGCTTCAATTCCTTCCAATTGAGGCTGACGCATGTATTGGAGAAAAATAACTTCTCTAGTACTCGAAGGAAAGGGGAAATTAAGAGTATCATAAGTGGTAAAGGTATTTCCAAAACCATCTCCAATGGGTTTGCCTGTTTGCTTATCAAAAATGGGAACATTCCAAAGGCTATCTTCCAATACTACCTTGCTCGAATCTCTGTAGATGACCTTGATGTAGCAATTGGAGAACGGATAATCCTCTGTGTATCGCACTCCTATGACTGCTTGACCATTTACCGTATCCAGGGAGGTAAGGTCGAACTTAATGGAGTCGGATTCTTCCCAATTTCCAGTTTGAAAGGAATGATACTCCTCATAGATGCGTTCTTTTCCACAAGAGGACAGGAGAAAAACGATTCCAAGAAGTGATGCTTGGTAGAGTTTAGTCATTGCCTAAGTTGCCACTAGGACCTTGATTGATACGTGGTGGGAATCTTCTTTGCCCTTCCTGAGGCTTTTCTGCTGGCTTAGGAGCAGAGGAGTCCGCTTTGGGCATTCCTGCTGCTGGACCCTGATTAGCGTTAGGGCGTGGTCTATTTTTGTTTTTACGGCGCTTATCTCCCTGTCTAGGAGATTGGTTGCCATCCGAAGGTCTTACTTGTGCTGGCGCAGCCATTGAAGTGGCCTGATCAGCAGGTTTTGGAGCACTAGCCTCTGGTCTTGGGCCTTGGCCTTGATTGACTCGGGGAGCATTTCCATCAGTAGGACGCTTCTTTTTCTTCTTCTTCTTTGAAAACTTCTTATCCAATAATTCCAGTTCACGTGTAGACTGAGCAGCCAAGTCTTCTACTTCGTTCGAATCATCGACCTGAAGGTTAAATACCTTTACACCCTGTTCGTTTAATGCTTGAATCTCACGTACACGATCACAGGTGATGCTTATCCAATCGTTGTCATGGTTGTAGTTGAACCACATCAACTTTCTGAAAATATCTGTTTTCTGCAATTTGGCAGGACCCTGCTCTGTCAACAAAGGTTTGTCCACTTGTGGGATATCCTTGATGGCTTCCATGTAGGTGTCCAACTCGTAGTTGAGGCAACATTTCAATCGCCCACACTGCCCGCTAAGTTTGCCAGGATTCAAGGATAGGTTCTGGTAACGTGCCGCTGAGGTAGTTACATTTTTAAAGTCCACTAGCCAGGTGGAGCAGCACAATTCTCTTCCACATACCCCTATGCCACCCAATCTACCCGCCTCTTGGCGAAGGCTGATTTGCCGCATTTCTACCCGCACTTTGAATTCTCCTGCTAAGGATTTGATCAATTCCCGAAAATCAATTCGGTCCTCTGCGGAATAGTAGAAGGTAGCCTTGGAGTTGTCCGCTTGAAACTCTACATCGGACATCTTCATGTTGAGCCGGTACTCGTCTACAATTTGCTTGCAACGGTACAAGGTTGGGATTTCACGGGCTTTGGCTTCCTCCCATTTCTCCATATCCTTCTGCGTAGCTACGCGATAGATTCGAGTGATGTTATCGTCGTTTCTAACTTTGCGCTTTTGCATTTGAAGTCGTACCAACTCACCTTGCAAAGATACGTACCCAATATGGTGCCCGCTAGGCACATCCACGACCACCGGATCTCCGGTATTCAGGGATAAGTATTCTACATTTCTGAAGTATTCTTTTCTTCCTCCCTTAAACTTGACTTCTACGATATCGAACGTATCCAACTGAGGGATTCCCATTTGGGTTAGCCAGTCAAAAGAATTCATTTTATTGCAATCGCTCGTGCCACAGGTGCCGTTGTTTTGGCATCCTCCTGTTCCACCTGAGGTGGTTCCACATGAACTACATCCTGACATATTTTTTTATCTACAGGGCTTTCGCCTCCTTATTCACTTACTTAGTTTCTAATCGTAAAATATCTTGACCTATGTCCCTTCGGTAATAAGCCTTCTCCCACGAAATTTCCTTCACTGTGGCATAGGCTGCCCCCAGTGCTGCTTCCAAGGTGGAAGCCATCCCTGTGATGGCAAGTACTCGGCCTCCTTGGTTGGTCAGTACGCCGGATTCGTTTTGGGCTGTACCCGCATGAAAGACCATACTGTTTCTCGTCTTTTCAGGTAAGGTTATTGGAAATCCCTTGGCATAAGATTCTGGATATCCGCCACTTACCATGACGACGGTTGTGCATATTTTTGGAGAGATTTGGAGCGTATAACTCACCAAGGTGCCTCCAGCAATGCCAACTAACAAATCTACAAAATCACTTTCAATTCGAGGCAGCACGGCCTCTGTTTCTGGATCGCCCATCCGTACATTGTACTCGATGACGTAAGGGTCACCCTTGGTATTCATCAAGCCTATAAATAAAAACCCTTTGTAGGGGATTCCTTCTTTCTTTAAACCAGCGATTGTAGGCTTCACAATGCGTTCTTCCACTTTTTGTAAAAAGGCTGCATCTGCAAAAGGAACTGGGCTTACCGCACCCATACCGCCTGTATTCAATCCTGTATCGCCTTCACCAATTCGTTTGTAATCTTTCGCCTCCGGCAAAATTTTATAGCTCACCCCATCTGTAGCCACAAAGACAGAAAGTTCGATTCCTGTAAGGAATTCTTCCACCACTACTTTGGAAGAGGCATCTCTAAACTTTGCATCCACGAGCATTTCCTTCAAGGAGACTTTGTCATCTTCCAAACTTTCGCAAATCAGTACGCCTTTTCCAGCGGCAAGACCATCTGCCTTCAATACTATCGGCAAGGAGTGTTGCTCTAAGTAGGCAATTCCTTCTTCCAATTGATGCGCATGAAAGGTGGCATAAGCAGCCGTAGGTACCGCATTGCGCAGCATAAATTGCTTGGAAAAATCCTTGCTACCTTCCAAGGTGGCACCCAGTTGGGATGGACCCACAATAAGTAGTGTCTCTGT
>JACCEA010513860.1_pt1 | contig 31325 bp, 4 predicted proteins | sample 7449851 | NCBI WGS metagenome assembly JACCEA01 (sample SAMN15323453, study PRJNA562643) | freshwater metagenome | isolation source: river surface water | place: USA:Blue River Watershed | collected 2017-08-18
CTGAAGAGTTTTTAGCGAGAGGTTCTTTTGGTAACACTAAAATAGAAAGTCTCTACATTACCCCTAAAAATGACGCTATTATGGCCATGTCAAAAGACAACGTCCTTAGTACCGTTGATGAGTCAGGTAAAACTCTGCAAATTACCCCTGACAATTTTCTTGCTACCCTTAGTGGCGCAAACATCGGCACCACACCGAAAGCGGCGGCCAGTAATAAAAAAGCAGTCAATACAATACTAGAGTCCTTATATGGAGATGTGCTTCGAGGCGCAAGTTCTCCATTGCGCTCTTCTCTAGAAGCAGAAGTTTTATCAGATCCGGCTGCAGTAAAAGAACTTAAGGAAAAGGTACCTGCAGCAGAAAGAAGACAAGTATTGCACAACAAAGCTATGGTATTATTAGCAGCAAAACTTTTAAGACCTCTTACTGGAGGCGGAGATGGAAAAGGCAAAGGTAGTGGAGGTTCCGGGGAGGGGAGCTCTGACGAAGGAGCATCTAACGGCCTAAAAGTTCCTGAATATTCTGGCCCTCTTTTTGCAATTGCTGATGGTACAACACGAAGTAAGTTAAGATTAAATGTTTCACCTACACAGGTACTAGAGCTGCCTGCTGTAGAAGGAGCCCTAACAACGTCTTTGCTTAATATATCTCTGTATGTGGATGATAAAAATCCAGCAACATTTAAAAACTACTTTGCTAAAAGCAATGATGTATTTAACACTGTGGCTATGGGTGAGAAAGGCTATACACTAAATGGAAAACTATCTACCACTTTATCTAATATAGGAGAGAACAAAGCTGTGCCAGCAGGCCATCTTTTGGCGGCATCCCCTATGCTACCTACTGAAGACTCTGATTTAGTGCTTATCCCTGTGGATAATAATCAAAATATTGCCTATAATTTATTATCTAAATTCACACCCTCTAGACAGACAGTAAGGCTAGCTTTTTTGGAGTCCGTGAAAAAGAACGGTCTTGGAAAGGATAAGTTTGGAAACCCCATAAAAGTATCTATTACTAGACAAGATGTTAGTCCAAATGGCTTTAACTGGAATAAAAACCCAGCTAAACAAGCTCAGAGTGCACTACTAGAAAAAGAGTACCAAAACTGGCTACAACTAGGGGTGGATTATGCTGCAACCAAGGAGTTACCGGCTGATGAAGATCCTGATAACAAGAGAAAATTATCAATGGCTATAGATGCTAACAAGGCCCTTCAAGAAGCTTCAAAGCAAATGGTAAAAGATACTAATGGTAGAGGGTTGTACATGAAAGCAATGTACAAAACTAAGCTTATCGTCAGATCAGAAGACTTCCCAGGATTATATGAGCATTTAAAGTCTCAAAAAATATACAATACGGATAAAGACGCACTGCGTGAGGCTAGTGATGAAGAGATAGAGTATGCTAAAAAATTAGGTAAAGATACTTCTATGAGAACTTCTGCTGTTAATGCGATTAGCCGTACTTTCGGAGGAGACCCCGTACCTCAGTTTTTTGTAATGGCTGCCTTGTTCCCTACTAAAAACTTCTTACAGCAGGCTATCTCTAGTGGAAAGCTATCTGTAAATGACGTTCCTAGCATGTACAAGATAGATGCCATCACCAATAATAGCTATCTAGAGGCAAACGCTCAGACAGACCTTGGTAAAATAAAAAATATTGCAAACTTATTAAAGAAATAGATATGCCTACTACCTCAGGAGAAAATACATCTATCGATCAAATTACTGAAGTACCTCAAGGAGTTAGTACAGATACTACCTCTGCCGAACAAGCAGCTCAACCTAAGTCAGCAGAACAGTTGGCTCAGCCTGCACAAGCAGCACCTCCAGAAGGGACAAAACCCGAGATTAGTGTCACAAAAGAAGACCCAAAACAATCAACTGAATCTCCTGTAACTGGAAACGATGATGGTGACATTGACTGGTTTGAGACTAGAGTTTTAAACCCTCAGATAAAAGTAGAAAGCTTAAATGAATCAATCGGGCAAAAAGGATTTAAAAAGCTAAAAGCTAAAGAAGAATATTGGAAAGACGAAAAAATTAGGAGTGCTTTCACAGAGGCTTACGGCTCTTATGCCAAGGCTAATTTTAATGAAGCCTACGCAAATAGCTCAGCCGAGTTTGCGCGTTTTCAGTTAGGGCAATTTCAAAAATCACAAACAGCCTATGAATTGGCTAGGGATTCTAAAGAAACTTTTAAAGTAGCTCTTGTAGATCACGCAGCTACGCTTTCAGGAGCAGTAGCCTATAAGGATACTTGGGTGGATCCTACTAGAGATATTAGACAGGCATTTAATTCCATTGAATATAGAAAAGAAGACGGGACATATGTAATTGAGGATTACTCTCCTGAGCTACTAGCCAAGCTTAAACAAACTAAAGGGTTTGATGGCTTAGCTTACACAGAGGACTTCTTCTCCATGGACCCCAACTCTCAAGTAGCCAAAGTTCATTATACCGCAATTTATGATGGTCATATCAAAAACTCTAAGGGAGTTAAGGAAGTTGTAAAGCAAGCAAACGTGGTATCTATTTGGGATCTTGACACAGGGCCAGCTGATTTTGGTTTGTTTAAAGTAAACCTGGGTAAAGCACTAGCCAATAATAAACTGCAAGCTGATAGTATAGGCGACTACGCTAAAATTCTTGTACGAGCTCCTCTTAATATGGCAGTCAACGTACTGGATACCGGGGTTCAGATAGCAAGAGCTACTCTGGCAGGCGGTTATGGCGTCTATAAATTGTTTAATGATGATGGAAAAGACCTTCGAGAATTAGAGGCGTTTAAGTTTCTATCTAATAAAGGGATAGGACTTAAAGCTGCGCAAACATCTTCTACTACTGAAGCTCTAAAAGACGGGTTTTTCTTCAGTGCTGAAGCTGCTTTAACTACAGTTTCTGACATAGCTCTGCAAGTTGCCTTAGCTGGTGCTTTGGGAAGAGCTGGTGCTGGCGGAGCTAGAATAATTAATAGTAACCTATCTGGCCATGCTTTGAAGCAAGCCGAAAAACGCGCTGCAGAAATCACTGTTAGAGCTACTCTTACTGCATTATCAGTAAAGGATACGTATAACGATGCTATAGAAAACGGGTACACGTCATCTGAAGCAGCCGTTATTACTGGCGCTATGGGAATTGCTATGTGGAAAGCCACCTCGTTTTCTGATTATATCACAGGCTCCTATTCTGATAAGCTTTTACGCCAAAATATCCGTTCTGCAATGCAAGCAGAGCATAGGGGTCTTATGCGTACTTTGTTTGAAAGGATCGGTAATGCTGCTGAGGACGCTGCAGAACAAAAAGCTCAGACAGCCTTTAAAAGAGTACAGGACGTAGTAAAAAAAGTATTTGAAAAAGCTACCGCCTTGCCGACAAAGCAATACATGTATGAAGCCAGACAAGAGGCCTTAGAGGAGATGACAGAGGAACTTTTTAGTGATGGTATAAAACAAGTAGCTTCTGCATACGGTGCTCTAATAAACGGGGCCAATCAGGCTGGAAAAGGGCGTTACTCAAGTATTTTTGATGAAGGATACTTTAAGGATGCCGTAGAGCGCTATGCCACCAGTGGGGTTGCAGGAGGATTTGGGGGTGTGATTGGTAATGTAGGAAATCGTGTGGCGCTAGACCCTATTACATCTAGCAGTACTCTTACGGAAATCATGCTCGATGGAAAGAAACACGAGCTTATATCCGTGCTTAAAGAAATGAAGGACAGTGGCGCTTTTGGACCTACTACACTAAGTGCAAAATACAACGATGCCTTAGAGTCGTTTGATCCTTTATTAGCTGGGTCTGGAGAAGCGAGCCTTCCTGAGGTTATATACAATAACTTCTTACATGATATTAATGTTGTTGAGGCATTCACTAAAAAAAGCGTTTTTACTGGTGCCCAAAAGGCTGTGAAGAAAGCTATGGCCACTAACTTAGAAGACAATTCGCTTAGAAAAGATTATGTAAAGCTGATGAGCAATTTGCTGGAGTATCATAATAGCACTAATATTTCTACAGCGATATACGATGAGTTGGATGCTATGTCTGAAGAGGCCCTAGAAAAAAAGATTCCTCTTTTAGTAGAGGAAAAAATAACAGAACAAAAAGCTAAGCTAGAGACTTTAAAAGCTGCTGCTGCTGCGTCTGCGGCTAAGACATCTAGTACTTCCTCAACTAATACTGCCGGGGCAGCTAAAGACGATGATGATGAGGAGAAAGGTACGGAGGATATAGTGCTACGTCTAGAAAAAGAAGCCGCACTATCAGGAAAAGTTTCTAAGGAGACCATCAAAGCCATGCTTGAGAACTACAGAAAAGTCCGCGCTATCGCTAATGGGTCTGCTTCTGAGCACTATTTAATCAATAATATTGTTGGCCAAAACGCTATATTCGGAAACAAGCAGAACAGAGATCCAAAGTATGAAATGTTAGGTGAGACTCCTTTTACTGACATGCTTACAGCGATGCGTGTAAAAGCTATTAAATTAGAGCAGGAACAGGTAGAAAGAAATATCAAATCTGAAGAGGTTTCTGCAGACATAAAAGCAATATCTACCGCTACTAAAGACGGCGTTGATAAGATAAAGGATATCTTAGGTACTACTTCAATTACGTTCTTATCAAAGGATGCGATTGACCATATCTTATCTCTGTATGAGAGCAGTGAAAAATTTGAGTCTTTTCAGGAAGCCTTTTCTCCTATTGGAAAATCTACCTTGCTTCCAGCTAGCCCTACAGATGATGACTACATGATGGTAGCTCTTGAGCTTCTTAATCTTGATCCTTACCTTACAACTCCAATTGATATATCTGTGTTTAATGGAGATGCTACCGCTGCCAGAGAAATAGTAGAGACAGTTGCTACTCAGGATATAGAGGAGCTTAAAGTACCATATTTAGATAACGATGGTTATGTGGAGTATACAGATCTTCCACTAGTTAAAAGCATAGATTCTGGAAATAGCTCTTTGTTAAAAGACGCCTTAAACTTAGTCCCAGCTGAGATCAAAGAGCTTAAAGCTTTATACGACAATGCAGCTGTGATAAAACAAAATAAAACTTTTTTTACTCCCGTTATAAAGACAAAGCCTAGCGTATCAACAGTATTTTACAGCGGTGATAGTACTGAGCTAGGAAGACAAACGTTAGAAACTCTTGGACTATCTCAAGTAAGAGAGTTTTTGGAGTCTGGTATTGATAACATCTATACTTACTCTGATTCAAAACCTATCACCAATATTATAGAGCAGATGGGGGTTAGAGAGGCTTTTATGGAGCTATTAGATAGCTTTATCCCTAAAAACGACCTCGAAGGGTTGTTGGATGTGGCCACATTTAGACAATTTCGAATAAACACTCTTGGAATCATTGATAAAAAATATGCTGATTATGTATTGAGTGATACCGATACCGAGGCTCATTCATACAAAGACTATACAAAAACATCTGATTTCTTTTCTGATTTCATATATGACCCTATTCTATTTAGTGACGTAATGCTCAAAGATCCTTTGACTCACACAAAAGAAGATAAGGAACATCTAGATAAACTAAAAATAGCAAAAATCAATCTGAATGGGGCCATTGTTATTGATACTACAAAACCACTAGATGATCCAAACAACATTAATGTACTCGACGACACAGCTGCACTAGATATGCTTGTTCAGAGTATTGTGGGAGAGGATATTAAAAATGCTGAGGCTATTTTAAGATCAACTACCCTGAAGACAATACAAGTAAATGACGCTAACGGAAACCCCGTTAACTTTTTGCTTGACGGTGCTCTGAGATTCAAGCTGGCAAAGGCCTTGTTTGTTAAGACTAAATCTCTTATTGACGATATTGCCAATACTACCACAAGTCTTCCATATAATCAAGATAAGAAAAAGGCTATAGATGCTACTTTTAAGAACTTTACCAATGTAATTGCAACCAGTAAGGAGCTTGAAAATGAGATAGTGAAAATTATCCCAACATATAAGGCATCTACAGATCCTCTGTTTACTCTGGAGCCAGTTGATAAGGCAAAGCTAAATCTCGCTATAGAACAGGCTTTCTACTCTATCTATAACAATACCACAGCATTCCCTATGGAAAAAGGTGTCCATGATGCTTTGGTTAGTTTTATAGATGAATATCTGAAGACAGGAGTAAAATTAATAGCGAATAGAGATAATTTGGTGTCTTCTGTACCATTTACTGATTACCTGGAGCTGGTAACTGCGTTCACAACAGATCTGAGTCCTTTTTATAGCAAATTAAAAGGGTATTTGGAAACCATACCAGACGATGGTAAGCTTTTAATTGCCTCCCAAGAAGCAGCAGCCAAAACAGCCGCAGCTTTTATATATTCTGCTCCACTTAGAGAAAAACTAAAAGAACTAAAAATAAGTTCGCGTAGTGTTATTGAATCCGACTTCTCCAATATGCTATATGTATCTGGAGCAGCTGGGGCTGGAAAAAGCTCCACTACTTCAGAGTTTGGGGCCAGACTTGGTACTGAAATAGCCGAAGCCATGGGCCAGACTAATACAGCAGCTTGGGCAATCGCTCCAAACGTACATCAGGTAGATATAATAGCTGGTAGCCTAGGGTCGTTAACTAAAGGTGTTCCTGGTAGTACTTTTTCAGAGGCTATGGAACTAATCAATAAGGCTGTTGTAGATAACGATCAGGATGCCCTGAACCAGTTGTCTACAATAGGCGTTATTGTTATTGATGAGGTCACTTACATAAACGGTGTTGATGAGTTAGCTGTATTTGGTAGGTTGGTTGAAAAGCTTGCTGCTATTAGAGGACAAGGCCCTATCCCAATTATTATAATGGGGGATAAAAACCAAACTACTTTAACATCTGAAGAAGGAGCCTCTTTGGATATTACTTACAATAACACTCATGCAACTGGGTATCTTAACTATTCCTTCCGTGGTCGAAATAACCTGCTTGTTGCGAGTATTAATGCAATAACTGAGGCCAGGGAATCTATGGGAGCTACCTCTTCTGGTGTTACTGCTGATATGATTCTTAAAAAAGGGCTTGTTTATGGCGAAAGTAAGGGTAGATTATATGGGGTAAACATTACTACCCCTACAGATATAGATTCAGAACAGGGATTTTTAGACGTTGCTAACGACGACGATCTTATAGCAAACATCCAAAAAAATATTGCCAAAAACAAAGCGGATAACGCGGCCTTACCTCCTGGGGAAAAAGAAATACCTTTCAGTGTTTTAGTAGCTCCTCATGATATGGTGTCTTTTATGAACCAAGGCACTAAACTTAAGGCGCTGATGGCAGACCCTGAGACAGCCAGTTATTTTAAACTGGTAGCTGCAGATACTATAGGTGGTCTAGAGGCTAATTATGTTTTGGCAGAGCTATATAGCAAAAAAAGCGCTAAAAACACTGCCAGTGTTGGATATGCTAAAAATGTAGGTAAAAAATTAAATACAATAGTTACCAGGCCGTTTGACTATGTACATGTTGTAAATAGAACCGACATAGTTGTTGTTCCTGCTGAAGCCGCTCCTGAAAAAGCAAGTGAAGGCAGTGTAATTATACCATCAACTAGAATGGATGAGGCAGCTAAAAAAGCACTTATAAAATTCTACCTTGAGATCTTTTCTGATATACAGACGACTACACCAGTTGTTCCAGTAGTTCCAACCGCTTCTGTAAAAAAAGAGGCAGAGGAGTCAGCTGAGATTGATTCTATTTTACTTGATTTAAACAGTAAAGCTCAGGGTACTATATTTTTGGCGGGTATCTCCAATCTACGTATTCAACAACTTAAGGATATTCAAGTATTACTTACATCTACGGATACATACTTTAAAGACCCTGCAGATGCCTTGGCTTTTGTGCAATCTGCCAGTGATTATATAGATCAATTTAAAGGATCTACCTCTGTACAAGAACAGGCAATTGCAACTTATCTGATAGATGTTGTATCGGCTTTAGGGGCTATAGATAAAGGTTACTCAAAGAGCCCGTTCGCCGGTATACAAGCGAGACTTAAGACAGATGACTTCTTGTATCCAGCAATAACTGATTTGCAAGATATAATCAAAAAAACTATTATTGCAAAAGCAGCTCCTTCCGCTGGGTCTAATACACCGCCTCCTCCAGGGCCTACGCCGCCTGCTGGTAGAAATAGAGTGGTTTTGCGTACCGCATCAGAAATAACTGCAGACCTAGGGCTATCCATTACCCTCAGAGACGTCGATGTAAAAAATCTTTCTGTATTAGCCTCAGCCACAAGCTTGTTATATACTGCCGACGGAGACATGGTTACTGATACCGTAACTGATCCAAAAGCATTATTTTATAGAATAGACGCTACTGGAAATGTTACAGGACAGGCTGCTAATGTAGAATTTAATTATGCTACAGGTACGTTTGACTATGATGTATTACCTCTTACGGTGTCTCCTACAACAGATGTGCAAAATAATATAAAGTATTTGGTCACTTCGTTTTCTGCAGCGTATTCAAAAATAAAGGGCAGCTCAGATGCTATGACGGCTATTAAGTTTTCATCTTTACTTACATTCAAAGATATTACAAATGTTAAAATAGCAAATATCTTATATGGTGTGCTTACAAAAAAGGGCCATACGCAATTATCTAGTGAGCATGAAGATGTCGATTACTCTACTATTGAATACAATATAAATAGTCTAGAGACGGAAGAAAAGAAAACAGCAAACAGTTTTTTAGAAAGCGTGTATAATAACTTTGTGGAGTGGCTATCACCCAATCCTGATGCTTCTTTAACTGCAGTTTATCATAGGATATTAAAAAACAGAGATACTCACGGTGACCTTACTGCTCCAGAGCTTCTTAGTATTATTAGAACATACATACCGTCTTACCTCGATCCTGTAGAAACTGAGAGTATTTATGCGGCTGTGGTGGCTGGGTATATGACTAAAAGAACCGAGGAACAAATTAACGCAAAAACTTTAGCAGATGCAAAAACAGCAAATATAGCTATCCAAAAAGCCTCTTTTACAAATAAAGTTATGGCTGAGACGAGCATGCCTGTGCTACATAAACTTAATGAGTATCTTAATGGTAGGACAGCCACCGCTCCAGTTAAGTACATCACTGAACTACAGTTTATGGATGATCCAGCTGATGCAGCAGAACTTAAAAAAGTCGTTTTTGATGCGATTTATACATTAGCTCAAACAACCACAGCTTCTGATGCATTACGCGATTTGTCTATAATTTTACAGCTTATTGGTATTGACACTGCCTTGGGAAAATCCAAGGATGATATAGACGCCTTATTATCAAAAAACTCAGAATTACTTGAAAACCTTGATGAGGAGACTATGCTTTTGATAAGTGACCTTTATGACAAAGCTTTACTACATATAGGTACAAATTCTTCAAGGCCAGCTGGGCCTAGTAGTGCTATGGATGGGATTAGCATAGTAAGAGGATTTTTGAAAAGGCTTAAAGAGACTACGCAAACTCTTGAGAACTACCAAGCAGCTGTAGATTCGGTTAATGCAGGTTATACTGTTGGTGTGACGTCTTTTAATGAACGTACTCTAGCAAAATTGGGTATAAACATAGTTTCAAAAGATAGTATAGCTGACTGGTTGTCTAAGCAAAGTCTAGTAGATACGTTTAAGGAGATGAAGCTAGAGCTGCTACTATCTAAAAATAATAACGGATCTGTGGATGTTATACTCTTAGCTTCAGAGGCCGAGAATGAGTTTGGAGCTGGCGTTAAAACTGCCATAGGACAATTATCTACAATAGAAAAAACATCTCCTGCTATTTTAAGCTTGCTACAAGGGGCTAAGAAGACAATGGAAAGTACCCCTGCTGGTGCTACTGCAATAATTAATACTGGTGCTTTTATTGGTGATGCTTTATCTCTAAGACCAGGTAAAATTAAAACTATTGTTCCTGGTAATGATGTATTGAGATTACCGGAGTACTCAAGACTTGTAGATGTGATGCAGAATGTGAACGTCTCTGAAGGTATGTTTATACAAACAGGTAGCGCTGGAACTGCAGTATCTGCTTCTGAGGATGTATTGGACATGCAAGGAGAGACTTTTATTGTTTATAGTGCTAGCAGCAATAATTCAATTAGCTCTAAGGCAGTGTTGTCGGAGTTCAATAAGGGGCAAACCAATGAGCAGAATCTTCTTTCTGTAGACGAAAATGGTATGAAAAAAGGTATAGGCCTAGTAAGAGCTATGCTAAGACCGCCACTAACTTTGTTGCAAGACTATATGTTGGAGAGAGCAGAAGATACTTCAAAAACACCTATTGTATTAGGGGAGTTCACATCTATATTATCTTTATCTCTTCAAAAAAGTTTCTTAGATAAGTATGAGGCAGTGTTATCCAGCAAAGAAGCGTTTGTAGAAGTGCCTGAATACCCTGGTGGAAGCATAAAAATTAAGATGGAGCAATTTGTAGCCGAATACAAAGCTATAAAAACTGATTATGATAGGTATTTTTCTAGCCGATCTTCTACAAATTCAGAAAAAATACAGAAAGCTATGGACGATTCTATGGCTACCTTAAATGCAGAGCAGAAAGCTTTTTTTGATATACTATCAAATCATTTAGGTATTACTATTGTTAGTAAATACTCCACAGAGCAAAAAGCAAAATATAAAGGGCTACTGCTTTCGTGGAGAAGTGCTAAGTTTGGTGCAATATTTAATTTTGATAATATAATAAAAAACTTTCCTAAAGCACAGCTTGAAATTTTTGATGGCATTATGACTCAATTTAATACCCCGATAAAATTCTCAAAAGTACCTGGCCCTGCTACTTTATTTGGTTCTTTAGATCCTGATCTCGTAACAAGGTTCAAAGAGCATATCTATGTTCCAATAAAGGGCATAGAATCACCTGTATTTACAATAGTAGAAAATGGTGTTAACGCGATGTTAGAGTCAATGAACACTGCAGTAGACAGTGCTACCTTAAGAAAAACAGCAAAAGAGGCACTTGGTGGAGATGTCTTCGATATTAGTATTTTGACTGACGAGTATCTCGACAATTTATTCCCTAGCAATGCTTTGGAAGCAGAGATTTCAAATGAGCTTATGACAAATGATGAGGCAAGAGCACGTGTTAAACAATTTCTAAATGCTACACGTTTCTCTATTCCTTCTCATCAAGAAATATACGAGCAGATATTAGATTTTGAAGTTGAGCTAGAGCCTAAAAAAGAGGTTATAGAAGAGCTTCTAAATTATCTACAATTACCTGAGGATATTGCAAAACAGCTCCACAGTAATTTACTATCTTTGTCTATGGACGAATTGTCTGACCTATCCGTAAGTGAAGCTATAAAACCTGGCGCTTCTATGGATGAGGTACTGGATGCTCTTAATAAATGTAGAAAATAAACCCAATCTAAGATGGCTGAGAACACCTGTAAAGCGCTTACTATATCTAAAATCAAAAGGTACAGAGAGAATGTAGTAAAGACATTTTCTCCAAAATTAGTTTTAAATACATTCATAGCTTCGATGCGTGATGAGAGCTTCCCAACAGAAGATGCTGCGTTGTCTATTGTTGCCTCATTTATACTAGACGGAGATGCTTATGAAGAATTTTTGGCCAAAAGCCTCGATGATAAAAAAGCTTTTTTTGCTGGTACAGATGCGTTGACTAAAGATATTGTTGGCTCTGCACCGGGGTTTAACACCTACCAGGCTATTCTAGATACACTACAAGGTATTGAGTCAAAAAGTGCAAATATAGTTATCACTACAGAAAAGGGAGCTGGATTAAAACAAGACAAAACCACCACCACCAAAGACGATGGTACTACAATAGAATTAGCAGATACACTTGGCGAAGAGGTAGTTATACAAAAACCACTAACAGGATTTTTAGCTTTAAAGTCTAAGAGAGTTCAAGGTACATTTTTACTATCCTCCGACTCCGTTGATTATTGGGTACCTTTTTTTGAATCCTATTTTCCAGCTCAGATTGGGCTAGCTATGGAATTTAAGGAGTTGGTTACTGACCGTATAAACGATGCTCTTGTTGACATATCCACTACTGGAAAGGGTTTTACAGAAGACGTAGATGCCTCGTTAACTAGGCTTAAAAATTTAGTAAAAAGAAATCTAAAAAATAGATCTGCTACTGCTTATTCAAGCCCAGATTTTCTAAAGACTCTTGCTACTAATACTGATCTAAAGGCTAAATACTTTGATGATATTTTTTTATTGGAATTTGATTTTATAGTAGCTAACCTAACGAAAAACGTAGCTGTCTCAGAAAAGAAAACTAGAGAAGCTAATCAAGTTGTAGAGGGTTTTTACAATGAAGCTAACTTTCCTTTCAAAGGACTTGTTTTAAACATAAAAGATATTAAAAAAGAGTTCACTCCAGGGGAAGCTAAAGATCAATTTATTGTAGGTGAAGGCATGAATCCTATCATTGTAAGTCTAGATGTTGACTCTCATAGCTTAATTAATAGTATTAATTTACGTAGACGATCTATTTACCACTCATCAGTAGATAATAAGTACTTTTACTTTCCTAGGAGAGTAGGGGCAGACCCTATAGAGGTCTCTCCAGAATTAAAGTATGACTTCTCTAGTATGAGCAGTGCAAATAAAAATAGCATTGATCACCATGTTAGTGGATTCGACAACCATACTGCATTTATAAACAACATTTTTTCCATGTTTCGCCGTATCGAGACTGATTCTGACGGTGAGATTGTTTTTAAAGAGCGTATGTCTAAGAGAGATTTTGATATACTGGCGCCTAAACTAGTAAACGCAGGTACTGATGCAAAAGACTTTTTGGATTCTCTACGTACTTTAGCAAAAGAACGTGATACAGAGCAGGGTATTCTTGCAAATAGTCTCCTAATTCAGATATTTTCGCCACAAAACAGTGCAAAATATGGGATAAAATCGATACAGTCTATTATAAATAGGGAAGGACCTTGGACAAAAAGCGTTAATATTAATGTGCTTAATTCTCTAAGAGTTGCATTAACGTCTAAAGAAAATCTTCAGTATCTTAAAGTAGAGGAAGGAAGCACTACAGTCACTAAAAAAATAACCGACACTAGTTTCTCTAACGACGCTAACAATATTGTAGCTTCTCTTTTATTAGATAATACAAAGACAAAACCCGCTATAGCAGAGTTAGTAAAAGTAGCAGCTGACCAGCGATCTTTTCAGGTGCATCATAACGGGAGAGTTTATCAATCTGGAGAAATTAAAGACATTGCTTCTGTTCTAGATGTTGCAGACGCGATGGGTATTTTAAACAGTTTTGAGAAGATCTATAATACTATTATGGGAACTTCAAAAGATACTACATCTAAAGAAGAGAGTGTACGCCATCTGTTTAAAACATTGTTGACCATTGCAGCTACTAACAAAGAAACAACCCCTTTAAAAACAGAAAAAATAAGCAACGAATTTGCTTCTGATTTATATTCTGCTACTCCGTTTGATAGTGTGGCTAGCATAGAGCACATCAAGGTGGTAGCCAAAGCGTTTAATGCAGATGCTGCAAGATCACTTGCTATTGCAAATAAAATGACATCGGTGATATCTGCCCCGAGTAGAGAAGCTGCTATGCCAAGACAGATAGCAAAATACGATGCTTTTAACGCTATTGCAATAGATAAGGTAGGTTTCTCTCCGTTTTTGCATGGTACTGACCCTTCTATATTTAAGGCCACTGTTTCAGATACAGTCTTGAAATCTTCTATAGTAAAAGAGGGTGTTGAGTTTAATTTTTCTTCTTGGGATCTCAAGATCAGAGAAGAGCATGCTATGATTCATGGCTTTATAAATGGCTCTACAGAACTAGGTAATAACTTTTTAATTCAGGATGTCAATTACTCAAATAAAACTACTCCACTATTTAAGCGTGTATCTCTAGAAGGCCTAAATGTACTGACTAACAATAAAGAGACTAGAGAACTTTTGATTGATAACTACATCAACTACGTAGCAAGGAAAAACGAGGATATGCAACGAATAATCATTAGAGATGTTGCTGAATATGTTCTTGGAAATTTTTCAAGATTGGCTAATGCTAAAATTGCACAGAGTAAGGATGATGAGGTATCTGCTATGTATGAGCTAAAAGAGCTGCTCAAAAAACCTCTTGCAGGGGCTACAGGAGATATTACAAAGCCTATAAATCTATTGCTTCAAAAAGCTAGGCTATCTGCTTCTGAAGTGCTTCAGTCTTCTGCAAATATTGATAAAGACGCTGATTATATCGAATTAAATACCCTAAAAGATATATTTATACTAAAACCAAATGCAGGCGTTAGGGCTGCTTTTTACAGAGACCCTGTGATGGCAAGAGACATTGTAAACAAGACTCTTTTGACTAATCGAGCCAGACTTCAAGAACTCGGGCTTAACAGAGACTCTTCAGATATGACTACTGTTGCAGCTGCACTTAAAATGGCAGTGGAAAAGACCACTAAAGGAAATAGCGTTGCTATGGTGACCGACGCACAAGAGTTTTACGATAGATATTTTTTGGTGAATGGTGTTTATGGGCATGCCTTAAAAGTAATGTCTTTAGGGGATGAGACATATTATGGCGGTCGCTATAACTACGATACTGTAGAGCAGTACTACGATTCTGTGGATGTGGGTGAAGTTGATGGGCTAGAGGAGCACAATAAAATGCTAATCACACAATTCAAAAGAGCTCAAACCCTATTAACACGTGGATCTGCCTATAGTACAAAGGTAACTATGGAAGGTTTCAAAAGAAGCCAGCGCCGAGACAATACAATATATTATGCAGAAGCTGTAGGTGATTTTGATGTAAAAACTGGTGCTGTAGAAAACTATATCTTTCCAAGACTAGCAGGAAAAACTATTACAGAATTGGCAGGTCTTGAAGTTATTGAGCCGTTTAGTGATGGGACACTAGTACACATAGAAAGAGTGGACGGTAACGAGATTTATTCCGCTAAGTTTATTGTCGGAAAAAATGAGGTGACTATTAGAACTGATGAGTCTAGAAGTAAACTTACAGACTACTCTTATGAAAACGCGCTTAAAACACTCCTTGTAAATTCAGTAGCGGCCACTAAAGCAAGTTTGGCAGATCAAGATATGGTGACAGATATATCTGTTAGCCCGGTTGAGATTGTTGCTAGACCTCTAAAAAGTAGAGAGGGTAATATAACTTTATCTAGATTCAAGGAGGTATTAAAAGAACAGGTGACTGATTTCCAAGTTGTTCTTCCAGATGTTGCTCATTCAATTACAATGGAAGAGCCTGTGTCTTATGTAGATGTTTTAAATGCGATGGGTGTAAAACAAGATAACTCCGACGGGGTTCAGTTTATTCACCCTCTTATGCATATGTATCTAGGACGTGCTAGAGGAGGAGATTTAGCGGCATTTAATACCGAAGATTTTACCGCGTTGAAATTCTTGACTACTACTTTTGAATACAACAAATTCAGACAAGTAATTGGTAAGAAATCTATTCAATATCCTTTTTCATTTGAGCAATTCAAGAAGTTCGGCAGCGTGTCAATGTACAACGCATTTAAAAAAATGAATACTGCAGTATCTTTTCCTCAGCCAAAAATGAGAACTTCTATGGAACCTGGTGCGCCTATGATAATTGCAAATAATATGCAAGAGTTATTCGAACAGGTTGCAGTGTCGTTACCAACTGGATACACAGACGAAAGAAAGATTTGGGGTAAGATAATGGATATCCTTTCTATCAATCAAAGAAATATGTATAGTTTTGTGGGGTACGTTACCTTACCTTCTGGACAAAAGACAGGTCTGAAAAAAGTAAACCCTATCGACAAAATATTCTCGGGTACTAAAGAGGCAGCTTCCTCTGAAGTGGTATTGGATCAAATAGATCATGAATACCACTATGAAGTATTGACCAAAGATCATGAGTATGATGTGACACCAAATTCTGGAAAAAGATCTACTATCAAATTACTTTCTCAACTGGTTACCGCCATCTCTTTTGGTGGACTGTCAACAGAAGACAATATGAAACTCCATGCCGCTATCGAAGGCACAGTAGGTGTTAATACGGCGACGCTTAACTGGAAGTATATAAAAATAGCTGCCGCACTTAGAGACAAGGCACCAGCTATCAAAAAACCTCTTTATAATGTTGTAATAGAAAGGTTTAATCAAAATCAACTAGGCTTTGATGATGTTACTGATGAAATTGCCGATGTTATAGAGGATATTTTTAAGGCTTCTGTAATTGATATGGCAGAAAGAACATTGTCTAAAGATAAACCAGCTGCACTTGGAAAAATTGTCAGGACAGTTTCCGACGTTATGGGCGTATCCCTAGAAGATAAACTTTCATTGGATGGGCCAATGACTAAGAATGATGTTGTAAATGCTTTGAGATCTGCCTTATATAGTGATGACGTACAAATTCATCTACCTGGATTTATTGCGGCGGCGACTACAAACAACAAGGTAGTTTCTATGTTTACATCTGCTAATGGAACTCGACTAAGTAGACAAGCTTTTATAGAGGAAGCATTTAAAACTGGTGTTGAAGGAACTGGTGCAGAAATAGTAGAAATCACGGCAGAAAATTTCAATGAGTACAAAGATCTTATACTACCATTTGACCTTATCAGCATTGAGACTCCGAAAAGAACTATCTTTAGAGAAATGGGTATCATAACACCCGACGTATTTTCTAAGTACCCAGTTATTAAAGCTGTTATTACCCCTGATGTAGCAATTATCGGTAAATCTGCAATAGGTAAAGAAGCCTTTTTAAATGAGGTTGATAGTGCTCTGGGACAATTAGAAACAACAGATACTCCAGAATCCGATGTTGTTCCTGAAGTGACTACTGCAGAGTACACAGATAAATTAAACGAGCACAAAGACTATTTGACTAAAAATCCTGTAGTGCTTATGCAGCTCCTAGAAGCTGTGGACTCAGCCGTAGCTAATCCACTAGAAATATCAGAAGAGGAGCTTATGCTAGGGGCGTCATTATTTGAGAGCTATCTATTTCTTACTAACGGTAAGCGTCCTGAAGAGGCAGCACAGGCAACTGGATTAACTACTTTAGAAAAAGATTCATATACTCAGAAAATTTTAGTGGAGGTGAAAAAAGAGTTTTCATTGGGTAAAATAGGTAGTTTCCCAATAGGTGTTGAAGATGTGCAGGCTTACGCTATCGCAAATAGCATGATAGAAGTAGAGTCTCCTTTTATGCCTGATAATGACTTTGCTAATCCTTTTGCACCTATATCAGATGTTCCTACAAGAGATATGTCTGGTGTAAAAGTAAAGTTGCCTTTTAATGCTAAAAGAAGTTTCTTGACCTTAAACAGCTTAGGCATCTCTGCAGAAGGTGTTATTTTAAATGACGATGGAACTCCTATTCAAGATGAAAATGTCCCTCTGGAAGCAGTAGAAAACTTATATCTAAACGCCGTAAGCACACTAAACCTGTCCCCATCTAGCATGGAGGTTGGTGATCCAAAAGAAATAGCAGCAGCAAAAGCGGCCAGACAAAGTATTATACCTGTTACTGATACAGATACGGTATTTGTGATAGGGGATATTGCTAAAAAAGGAGATGTTATTCCTATTTCAGGAAAGGAAAAATATACTATAAATAGCATAACCCCTAGAGTTGTGGGTATGAATGGGTATGCTACTCAAGCTGCTATAAACCTAGGCAAAACAGTGTATGTATACCACAGCAAGGTTGGAAATCCCCAATCAGATATGGAGCCTGGCTGGTACTTATGGGATACAAACGAGAATAAATTCATACCGACAGTCACTACACCAAGAGTGCCAGATGATTTTGCATTGTATGTTGATAGTAATGCTAACGAAGCTATTTTATCTCAGTTGCTGGCTGTCAAGGATAGTCCTGATGTAATCATTTCAGCTACAGAAGAAGAGGCTACCGATGCTTACTTAGATTGGGTTCTTCATGGAGGTGATACAAGCGTAAAAAATGTGCTTCCTATAAAACCAAAAAAAGCAGATCCTGCAGGTAAGGCGTTGGCTTCTATAGCTACAAAATATATTGGGTTTGGAATAGGGATAAAAGATAGCCCTGTGGCCTTGTATAAAGATCAAGCGGCTGAGCTGGCTAATACTGGAAAATATACTCCTAGAGATGTGGTTTTTGTAAAATCTGATAACAAGATTGTAAACGTAAGGCCAGAAATAGTAGCCCTGAATCAGCAGTATACCCTGCAAGAAGCTATAAAAGCACTAGAAGCTGGGGCTATTTTACTTACTACTAGTGAAAAAGCTATACATACAAAACCAGCAAAACCTGAGGAGGCGTATTCTACTAACATTTCTTACGCGCAGTATTTGGGTGAGTATGGCCTTACTCAAAAGGGGGAAAAAGCCTTGTACAACGGCTTAAAAAATCTTGGTTATACCTATAAAGATGTTGTTATTGAAGGGTTTATACATGGTTCATGGAGCAAAAAAAATAATACCCTAGAAAAATTAGCTGCCGTTCGAGACGCTTTAGCTAATGAATTCAAGGGGAAACAGTTTGTAAATTATAAAGAAACTAAAACAGTAAACTCAGCTGCTGTACTACAGTATTTGGCTAACTATACTTTACCAGAAGCAGGCAACAAACCAGATGCAGAAAAAGAGTTTTTATTTGATGCTCTTTATGGGGAAGACTCTATCGAGTATCTAGACGAGAATTTTAAATCTTGCGCTATCTAGTATTAGAGTCAGTGAAAAACTGTATTATTATTAATATATTTGTTTAATAAAATTGCTTCGATGAAAGAAACCTGTAAGCCCTCAGTAAACGGTGTTAGATATGATACGATCGCAGAGCTTAAGGAAAAGACTATGTCTGGTCCTAGAGCCCTATTAGCCAATAAAATATTCTCTATTTACGCTTCAGATACAAGCACTGAAAAAGGCACGTTTACTGATTTTCTATCTGCTGCCCTGGCCGATACTAAACCTGTGAAATCTACTAAAGGAGTTTTAGCTGCAGTGGGGTTTAAAGACGATGCTACAGAACGAGATACTGCACTTGCTTTATCCCTATATAGAATTGGCGGATTTAATAATCTCACTGTATTTAAGGAGTTTTTGTCAGAAGGAACACCGGAGGACATAGCTGAAAAACTATCTAAAAATATAAGCCTTTCAGCTGAGAATAAAACCAGTGCAAAGATCAATAGGTTTACTCTCAGCCAGCTAAAGAACAAACTAAAGACTACCCCTACTAATACAGAGGTAGCTGCAGAGAATGTTGAAGAAGATGCAAATATTATTGCTAAAAAACAAGCCGCTCAAACACTTCTTAGTAAAATAGATGATAACTCTAAGCTACTTATCAAAGATGAGACTGGTGAGGTAGTTGCTGGTCTGTATAAGTGGTACCTAATGAAGACTAAATCTTTGGATGAAGTAGTGGATCTTTTAGAGAATGGACGTTTAGTAGAAGATACGTCGGAAACTTTTGGTCTTAAGTGGTATCGTTACTATAAATTAAATGACGACGGTACAAAGACATACATAGAAAGTGATCCGTCGTACAGAGCTTATTATGAGGCTACCGTAGGTAAAAAATCTCCAGACGAAGTTCTAAATGCCAGAACACTTCTTACTCTTGAGATGCAGAAAAAAGACCTTATGGGCAGACCTCTATGGAACGTGGTTCTTCCAGAAACAATTTTACCGTCTTTCTCAAGAACGGCTTTTGACATACCAAAAGGAACTTCCTTATACAATATTATCGGGACAGATGGGAATGATTTGTTAAATGCGGCCAAGTTTTTTAGACGTGATGCTAGAATTCAACGTCGTTTTAAACCATTCAAGTTGGGTCCAGTAATTGATGTGCGAAGATATTATGCTTCAAAAGCAGCTACTGAAATATTTGATGGTATAAATACAGCAATTTTAAATGTAATAAAAGATATAGATACTCCGGAGTTTTCTATTGAAACTATAAATGAAGTAAACAAATTAATTAATGATTCTAAGCAGCAAGAAATAAATAACACTGCAAGATCTTTTGTTGATTCACTTAAAGTGATATTAGCCCACATTCCTGGACAGAGTAAGCAGTCTGGTATACCTTCTCAAGTTGTGGAGTTTCTAGATTCTCAAGGTAATATGGCCATGTCTCCTACCGAAAGTATGGTTACAACAGGTGGGGATTACGATATTGATACGTTTTCTGTAGCGACATTTGCACTGGACTCGGTCGGGAAAATTATTGCATCTAGTGAGGATCTTTATGAAGACCAAGAATACGATAAAAGACAAATTGTTGCTATATACAAGGACCGACTTAGAAAAATAAATCAGGTTATTCGAAAAAAGGTAGATTATTTGAATGCTGAGATAGATGCATATATCGATACCTTAGATCCTATTGCCGATGTTGAAAAAATATCTAGTGCCGAAAAGTCTAAAAAGGGCGAGGAAGATATTGAACTAATGGTGAAGAAAGCAGAAAAATCTCTTCACGGACTGTTCAAGGACATATTGACTAACAGGGTTCTGCAATCGATGATTGATTCTTTATCAAATCCAGCTACGCAAGTTGAGGTAAATACGGCTATGAATATGGACATCTTTAAGCCTCAGCTAGAGAAAGTTAAAAAAGTAGCGCAAAAACCAGCTAAAGCAGAGGTTAGTATGGGTATGAAAACTATTGAGTACTCCGATGAGGTTTCTGAGTTAATGCCAGCGTTTTACAAAACAGAGTCAGGAAATAATATTGTCAATTTAGGTCCTACTAGTAGTGAGGTAGAGAGTTTTCTTCCTCCATTTACAATATTCAATGATATTCCGGCTATGCCTAGAGTAGGGACAGAAGATATATCTTTGGCTGATTACAAGAAAGCAGTTGATATGCCTTCTAAACAACAGATGACTGAAGAAGATATTGCATGGAGAAATGAGATTCTGGACAAAGCGAACCAAAATAACCTAGCTCTTATAGCCGCATATAAAGAGTGGCTTATGTGGAATGGCGAAGAGTCTTCTGTAGAGGGCCCAAGCGCAGAGGACCCTACGGTAATGACTTCAGTATCTATGGACATTGCATCCGAAAGAAGAGAATTTATAAAAAACAATATAAGCTTAACAAAGTTTACAGGCACAGCTACAATACCTAAAGAGTATAATATATACGGAAAGCATTTTGGAAATGTACTAAAAGAAATTATTCAAGACAGCTCAGAGTACAGAGCCAGTGGAGAGACTTACGGTAATATTTTTATGTCTGAAAACCTGGCTGCCCAGGGAGATGTTAGTATTGGCGTTTACGCTACTACGCTTAAAATCACTGGATCTGTTCAAACAGCAGAAATGTATTTTAACGCATACTATAATAAACTTACTAAACAGAATAATTTCGCTCCTGTATATAATCCTTTTAAATTCAACTTCACATTAAAATACAAGGATTCTTTTACTGGCAAAGATATGGCTATCACAAGAAACAAATTTGTGGATAATGATAGATTTGCGATTACTAAGCAAGTGGTAGATAACCCAGAAACGCTAAAGAGTATTTTTAATGTAGTATCAGAAACTAGTTTAGTTACTGAAAATATAGATTCCCTGCTAAACATATTACTGTCCGAGCTGGCGGATTCTGGTGCAACAACCGCTAAAGATATGCGTGATCGTATAGAGGCGTTATTCGGTATTGTACTAGAGGAAAAAGACTTGGAAGCTTCAGATATGTTGACCACGTTTAGAGAGTATTTGATTAATAATCCAGATAAGGTAGGGCAAGCATTTAGTAGTGTAATAGGAAAACCTATAGGTACAGATGCTCAATCCCAATTCTTATCGGCCGCTACAGATAATGCGAAAGAGCTTATTTTAGGTAGAATTAGAGCTACCACACTTACTAATTCAGCAATAACTACAATGCTAGTTTTGGGATATGATATTGGTACTATCATTGATTTTATACACTCGAAAGAGGTTGACGATGTATTTAAACTATTTGAAAAACAAGTAGGCGATTTGCAACCAGTAAGTGTTACCAAGTTCTCGGTCTCAAATTTAAAAGGGGCTTCTACCAACTCACCTAGCGTGATGTCCCTTATGGATCTTCTTGAGATCAGTTCTGAGATACAAAAATTTAGAGGGGTAAGAAGTTTAAATGAGAACTCTACTGTAGATACTAGCCAGATTCAATCTATTCTATCTAGTTTAGATATAGAAACTTTGCGTCAAGCAGTGATTACAGATAACATTAATATTTTGGGAACTCCTGAGGGAGCTAGAGGTGTATTTAGTCCTGAACATATGATATTTCTTCAACCTCAGGCAAGGTATATGTTTGAAAACGTTCTGAATAGAGAGCAGGCAATTGCCAGATTATTTAAATCTACTTCAGTAGCATCTGCCATAATGGGAGAGATTAAAAAGACTCCAGAAGCATTTAAAAATGCTGATAGGTATATTCACGATCTTCAGATATCTACTTTCTACTCAAAACCTATAGGAGAGAATGAGGCTGGGCTGCCAATATATAGAACAGGTACCATAACAACCCCTTCGGGCAAGTTCACAGAGAAAACACCTCTAAATACACACGCAAATAGAGCAGTATTTGTTCGCCAATTTGGCCATTATCTAGCTTATGTAACAAGGGCTTTATCTGGAGAAGATCCTGCCACAGTGCATGCGCTATCTACGATTGTCCCTGGCGTTATGTCAAGAGTCGATACCCCTGTTTATTATATGCCAAAACTAAAAACCAGAGATAATAGCATAGATAGTTCTATAGCCATCATGGCCTTAAGACAGCTGCAGGCCTCTACGGGTAATCAGTATCTAGATACTATCAAAAAAGATTTGTATAATAATCTTAGCAACTACGCTTTGATTGTAAGTTCTGGTACAGTCAAAAAAGGTAGTATGGTAGAAGCTTTTGAAGAGATAAGTTTAGAGCTTGCTAAGCATATCCAGACTTTATCTACTGAAAATTATGCTGCAATGATACCTGAAAACGTGTCTGTTAGAAAATTGATTGTTGGTGACATTCATTCTGAAGCTCGAACAATAGATATAAATGCAGCCGCAGAAAAAAGAAAACCTAAACAAAAGTACTCTGATGAGGATCAGTCAGACTTTATGGAGTACGAGGACGCTGCTTTTGACATGACTCAAGAAGATGTTATGTTCGAAGACGAGGATGGAGGCAGAGCAGCATTTCAAACAACGGAATCCGCAAAAAGGCTAAATAAGGTAGTTGATCCTGAAAATATTTTAGTAGGCTCTATTTTTAGCGTCCCATCAAAGCTACTAAAAAAGGACCTGTTTTATGCCCATACCCAAGGGGAGATTGCCTACAGGCTATTTAAAGTAGATGCTGCAGAGGCTGTACCTGGATCTATGGAGCCAACTAATATGGTCATACCTAATATTCACCCAGACTTTATCAGGGACTTGGAAAAAACACCATACAGACTTGGTTATCCTGCAAGATATAATGGCTATGATGCCAGAGTATTGGCGTATGCGGGTCAAGATAGTACTGTTGTTGACGGGGTTCCTCTAACATATAGCAGTTACCTAATAGTTACTGAAAAAGGTACATATAACGTCTCTGGAGAGGTTTTAATGGTTCAAAATCCCGGGCACTTGTTTTATAAAAATGCTATTCAAAAAATATCTGTGTCAAATAGAGTAGTTGCAAATAGGATGCTAGAGAGTATTCATGATATGGGTGAAGAAAATATCAAGAGACTTAGTTCTATAGCAGTGGAGAAAGGATCTGTAGGCGCTGGGGAATATGCAAATTTATTTTCTCTAGAGCAGATAACCACAAGCCAGACGGCCAAAGATGAGCTAAAAGCTATTGCTATAGCCCAGAATATTATTAACATGCAGCCTGTTAGCAGGTTGATTGGGGATTTAGAAATCTTAAAAGTATATAGTAAAGACCACGCTTCGGTCATATCAGTTGCTACTAGTGAAGACGTAAGTGCTTTGGTTCCATCGGTAGAACCTTATTTAGATGACAAAATAACGGCCAACATTGTTATGAATAACTTCATGAGTGAGGTGTCAAATAGAATAAACGATATTGTACCTGGATATTCATTCTCTTTTTACGCTATGGCATTGCCAAAAGCTGTAAAATCAAATGTTGTTCAGAGCGGTAAAGCTATTGTGGATCTTTTTAATAGCCTCCATAAAGACGGTAAATTTGGGTTACCTGAAGATGTTTTCTTTAACTCGACTAATAAAAAGTACTACATTGCTGAGGGGATATACGTAGAGATTACTCAAGTACCTAAATCTAGCATGTATGAAATTAAAGTTAGTAAGACAGCTGAACCTGCAATTGGTAAGTACAAATCAAGTATGTTGTCCAACGGTAATGAAAAAAGAAAAGCTATTCCATATACCAAAGACATGGCTACAGGTATTATAACTATGGATAATGCTACTAAGGTTAAAGAACGCCACAAAGTCGAATTTATTGCAAGAGGACTAATGCCTGGTTTTGGTAGCGTAGTTGAGCCTTCTAAAGCCAAAGGATATCATTTTGTAAAAGTTGGTGAAGACATGTATCTTATATCAGACAGAGATGGTGCGTCACCTGAGTATAACAGACTACTAGCCACTGGTGAAATAATTCCTATTGATAATAGACAAAGCACCAAGGCTGTTTTGGCAGGGCACGAAGCTTTTATTCAAAATATGAATACTATAATAGAGTCTAATACTAAACCTCTGTGTCAATAAAGCGACAATAGCTTATATTTGTAATACTAAACACTTATACCATGCAATGTGAAATCTCATTAAACATTAATAAAGGGCTCAATAATATAGGCGTAAAACAGCACGGGGCGAAGATCTTCACCGAGCTAGGAGACGTAAAAAATAGTATTGAGACTATGAGCTCTGTAGTTACGTTACCAACAACCCTAGTTATAAAAAAAGCAGCTCCTCTAAATAGAGCCAAAAGTTATATTTTTTCTAATATTGTAGAGCCAGAGACTGCAGTTGTTAAAGCAACAGGGGTAACTGAAGAAGAGATAGAGACTTTAAAACTTGCGGGAGCCAATCTTTACAAAGGTATTGCAAATGACTATTTCTCTAGATTTGGTAGGCCGTTAAGTAATACACCGGCTAATAGTAGAGTTGTAGTTTACGCACCAAAAACACAAGGAAATAAAGCACTAGCTAGAGATGTAATTCGAATTTCAAATACAGATGTAAAAGAGTTTAGAAAGATCGCAGCTAAAGAGGTTGGAGGTATTGAGGTAGATGATGAGGGCTTTGCATTATCAGAATACGCTTTGTTCAATGAGGGCGTTGAATTTCTAGTATTATCCGCTTTATATAGAGGGTTTGATGTTCATATTGACTCTTCAAAAATAGGTACTAGACCTATACAAGCAGCCATAGCCAGATACAATAAATACCTTAGTACGGGCACCACAAGAGATGCTACATTTATAACCACTTCTGTAGCTTCTGGCGGGATTAAGGTAAATAACTTTGAAGAGGCATTTGCTGTGGTCGACTACAGAGCACCTAAAGTAATACCTAGAATCAATACTTCAAACCCAATACTAAACCACTTGTTTTCTGATCTAGAGAGAACTACTATACCTGTAAAAAAAGAGCCTGACCTGATGTCAAAGCTTATTATTGCTAACAGAGTAGTTTCTGTTTTCAAGAAATTTATACCCAATTTAGACACTGAAATAATGACGACTCAGTCAATTAAGCTGATTTATGGGGAGACTTTTTCAAAACAAAAAGGGTTTATTATAGGGGGTAAAATTGTCTTAAACCAGGACTTATTCACTCCTGATACCTTATTTCACGAGTTTGCACACTATTATTTGGCATGGGCTAGAATCAATAGCCCTGAAGTATATACAGACCACATGGTCAGAATAGGAGATGCTTTTTCTAGCTCTATTCCTAGCTATACAGCCATGTACAACAATACTGGATTACAGCACACACCAGAAGAAATACTAGAAGAGATATTTGTTGATAAAATTGGTATACGTGCAGCCGAGCTAATGAGCTCTCATACCGCAAACCTTAGTGAAGAAGAAGTTATAAAAGCTGTGGATGACTTTTCAATGTCTTTTTTGACTGCATTGACAGGAAGAGGTATTTCATATTTATCTGATATTGCTTTTAGCACAGACAGTACCATTGCGGATATTTTAAACATTGCCTCAAACCACTCTGAATACGGAGCAACTGTATCTGGTGTTTTAGGTGGTCCTAGAGCTGCAACGGCATTTAAAGACTTTTTAATAACAGATATGTCCTCAGAACAAGTATTCAAGGCCTTATCTACAAGAGGAATGATCCGCCAAGTCAGACCAGGAGTTATAGCTCTGTATGATGGAAATTATAATCGAGTAGATAAGAATGGCACTATCAATGCTAGTGCAGAGTATTTTATAGGGGATACTGATACTGTTTCTGGAGTTAGAAAAACCAATAAACTGATTGAGGATTTATATCCATACCTATATAAAAACAAAGCTTTCGCTGAAGTAAAGTTTTCCTTAGGCCCAAATACTATGCAGTCGTCTGCCGATATCTTACGAAAAGCCACATTGGGTGTAGAGCTTACAGCTGACGCGGCTAATTATGAGCAGGATGGTGTGTTGTTAAACAGGGTTACTGGATTTTTATCGGACTCGTTTACAAACAAGGTTGATACGGAACAGTTTATTCTCAACTCCATAGCGAGTGAAAAAATGCAGACCATTATCAGCCCATATGCAGAGGGTACCAGAGAGGATACGGAGTTTAAAGTTGCCGCTACTAAACAGTATATGGAATCTAAGGATAAAGATTATCAAGATGCTTATGCAAGAAAAGCAGCTATATTTGAATTTAAGACTTCTGAGGGAACTTTTTTACACGCTATTGCTGAGATGTATTTCCGAAGTATCAACACTACTTCTAGAATAGACTATCCTAACTCAGTTCCTGTAGAGGAGCGTTCTCCCACATATTTCTTAGAGCATATTCAAAATGCAATATCTGAAGGAGACTCAAAAAAATATAGAGATTACTTTGATAAATATATCTTTAATTATATGCCTATTGGTACAGATCCTGATGCTGACGCTCTTCGAAAACTAGTAGACGAAGTTGACAAAGCAATGGGCATCGATCGTATTGCTTCTTCTGTGGCTACAAAAGCGTTTATGCGATACCTTACAGAAACTGTGTTACCAGTTATCAATAAAATTCCTGGACCTATTTCTATCCTTCCAGAGCTAAAACTTGCCAGCAAAACGCTTGGTTTAGCAGGTACGTTGGACTTAGTTGTGTTGGATAAATTTGGCCGTGCTCATATATTTGACTATAAAACAAAAGAAGCTGGTAAAGAGCGTTTTTGGAATTATAATGAGACCAGGGGTATGCCAAACCCTAATATGGTAGGAACGATGGCACCATATAAAGATAACGCTATGATGAAAGCTAGTATTCAAACGTCTATCTATAAGATGATGCTAGCAGAGCTCGGTATAGAAACAGCTGACGTATCTATATTTTATGTTGAAAATACTTTACCTACAGCAATTTCAGATAGAAATCGTCAAGCGGCGCTTGCAAATAGATCCGTGCCTAGATATAGCCCTACTAGGATTAAAGTAAAAAAAGTGTTAGATGTTACGGCAGAGCTTACAGACCATTTTATAAGTATAGGCCGTCCTCCAGTAGGGACTGGTGTTATTAAACCTGTTCAAGACATACGAGATTTTGTTTTAAAACTTACAGGGGGAGTAGACATTGATACGGCTACTAATGTCGACACCTTATCGGAATCTATTTATGATACAGCCATTAATAGTGCGGCTCCTGGTGAGGGTAAAAGGCATGCAGAAGTACTCGCTTCTCTGATGAATACAGGAAAAAATGCAAAAGGACTAAAGGTTTGGATTGCTGGTATCGGCGCTAGATATCTTGATCCGAAGTTAAAAGGAAGAGCAGAGCATGTAGCAGCTATAAAAGAGATCATTATGAAGAAGGAGGTATTCAGAAAGCTAGAGGCGGATCTGCATGCAACTTTTGATGGTTTGGATAGAAGCAGAAATACTGGTAAAGATACCGAAGGTACTAAGGATACTGATAAGGCAATGCGTGCACTGCTTTCTGGAGCAGATCCTACCACACATGAGCTTGTAAAGTTATCCTCTAACTCAGATCTAGGTCTTGAGTTTTCAGGGGTAAATATTTTGAAGAATAAGATTACTGGAGAGAGTAGGCTGATAATACTAAATAGAGAAAAGTCAGATGATAAGATATACCCCGGTGGAAAAGATTCAGCAAACGTTCTTGGAAAGTACTTGACTACGAGAGCTGCTACTATAAAATCAGCCACCGTTGATTGGAAAGGTAAATGGACCAACTCTAAACACAACATCCGACTTATTAAAGCTGGCTTATTAATTGCTACGCAAAAAAGTAAGAACCCTGATTTTAAAATCAACGTTATAGTATCTAATAATGGTCTTTCAGATGGAAGTCATATACCAAACGTTATTGATATACCATCAGTTTTAACGGTTACTAAAATTGCTATTGAAGCAATGAGAGATAGCGGCGATGAGGTGCCTGCGGAAGTACTGAAATTGTTGTCAGATGAGAAATTATTTCTTGCTTCTAGTTATGTAACTAACCCTATCGATTCTTTACGTGAATTCTTGAATATTGCAGCAGGGGACTATATCAGAGATACCGATTTGTTTACTGGAAAACAGGCTAAGCACTACAAAGATAATCTAAAGGAGATCTTGGATTCTTATACTCCTTCCACAGATAGACATCGTCTTATTGGAGCTCTTCATGATTTTAGAAATAGCATAGGATTCCGACTAAGGGATACTAGAGAACGCTATCAAGACGATCTTTACATGCTGACTAATGAGGTGATAATGTTTCTAGAGGGGCATAACTACACAACCAATCCTACAGAGGCAAACTTCTCTGATAAATATTTCTTTCAAGTTTCGAAAATGCCTAATAAATATGGGGCTGCCTTTAATAGAAGTATTAGTAAAGCTACTGAAGCCATTCGTGCAGATCTTATTACCTATAAAAATGAGCATAACAAACATATTATGGCTATCGCAGCTGTAAAAAATATAAACCTAAACTTTTTTGGTCCTGCCGCTGTCACCAGTAGTATGAAAGCAATATTTAAAGACCTGTATGCTACTGATAATACATCCAGAGCCAGAGGATTTATATTGAAGACCCCAGATCAAGTAAAAACCAAAGAAGAAAAGGACTATCTAAACTTTCTTAGAGACACTTTTCAAAAGCATGCTGACAAGATTAGCAGAGGAAAAGTAACTATACCTTATGGTTGGATGCCTCTTATGCCTAAATCTGCCTCAGGAAAATCCACTGATTCTGACTTTTATGAGAACCTACGAAACTCTATGGATTCTTTTGTAAAAGACAAGGATGATATAGCAGATAGTAGAAAAACCATAGAGGATATATTTAATGTTGAATCAAAATTTTTGGCCCAATTGCCTGGTAAAGACGGCCTTGCTTCAGAACAGTTCACAGAAGCCAGACGAAATATCTTAGGTGTTGATATCTATGGGGACGATGCTTCTAATGCTCCTAATCGTCCCCTATCCAATATAGAAGACAACCTAGAAAATATTCTAGATTCTTTTGTGGCAGATAGTTTAAATGTCTACCACTACAAAGATGTATCGGAATTTGGAAGAGCTATGTTTCATAATATCAAGCGTTATGAAGAACTTAGTAAAACAGATATGTCTTCTCTTATTGACATTGTATCTATTATACAAAAACGTGTAGTACTTCATGAGAAAGTAGACAGCAATAGTAAAATAGGTAATATCACAAGTAAGTTGGCAACAGGGGCAGTAGTAGCTGGTAGTATACCTCAAGTATTGCTAGAATCGTTTACTAACCCTACCATTACTGCTACAAATTACTTAAGTGATAAAATCTTTGGTGCTGTGTTTAAAGGGCAGCGTGAGTATAGTGCGGCAGCATATGCCGAAGCCAGAAAGATTATTGCTACTGGAAGCCACGATAAAATTCTAGAGCAGTTGTTAGGTACATACGGTATTTTAGAGTCTGATGTTAGTGCTCTGATGAAATCTATGAATATGACGGAAAAGCATATGTTGTTTAAGTCAGATACCATGATGGCTTTAAATAAGGTGCCTCTTCAACTTGCCCAAAAAACTACTTTTCTTGCATACATGCTACACCAAGGAAGTTTTCACGCCCATTCTTTGGATGCCGATGGAAATTTGGTATATGATGAGAAAAAGGATAAACGCTTCCATTTTGCCAATCAAGGGTTACCTGCTGATGAGTACGAATATAAAAAGAAGTTTTATGAGGCAACAAAACTTCAGATGGCTAAAGAAAAAGAAGGCTTAGCTGGAGATCCTACAGATTATGACAAACAGGTAATTAATAAGGTGTATACCGGATATGAAGCAAATCATATTAAAGAATCTATTGTAGAGCTTTATTCTTCTTTAGATGACTCTTCAAAATCCTTGATTACATACTATGGTCACTTTGCCGCTATTGGAAAAATGAGGGGATGGATATTTTCAAAATTAGGTAGATATTACATGCCTGCAAAAAGCAAGGACTCTAATGAATCTGCAGCTAAGCTGACTAAGGTATCGACACCTGATGGAGGATATACACTAGAGTGGGTAGGTACTGAGTCTGAGGGTATATTACAGACATTATGGGCAGCTACACTACAGCTTCAAGAAACAAGATCTGTTAATCTAAAGCCTCACCAAAAGAAAAATATGGCGAATCTAATCTCAGATGTCCTGTTATTTACTGTGCTGACACTAGGTATAAATTTTGCTTACGGCCTATTAGATGATGAAAACAAGAAAAATCCTTTGATAGTGCTTATCCATGAAAGAGCTTTAATGGGGGTAAAAGACCTCTTAGTAATCATGTCTATTTACGAGATGACAACTGGAAACGGGTCTATGCTTATTGGATACTCAATTGCTGCTAGAGCATTACGTCAAGCTATTCAAGCTACAGTAACTACTGTTAAGTATACCTATGACGATGAAACTAAAACAGAAGATGTTTCGCAGGAGCTTATAAAATTCATAAGATCTGCCTTTGGCCCAGCTAATTCGATTGCTCTTATTATAGAGTCTATCAATCACGATAAGTAAGAAAAAAAAAAAAAAAAAAAAAAAAAACCCCCAAAACAGTTTTTTTCTGGGGGGTTTCTTTTTGTTTTTATTTTTCCTTTTAATAATTTAAACTTTTAGGCCCGCAAGGTTTAACC
>JACCEA010872321.1_pt1 | contig 31272 bp, 35 predicted proteins | sample 7449851 | NCBI WGS metagenome assembly JACCEA01 (sample SAMN15323453, study PRJNA562643) | freshwater metagenome | isolation source: river surface water | place: USA:Blue River Watershed | collected 2017-08-18
CGATGGTCATTCCACTTTGAACCACCGGATCACTATGGCCGACTTTCATCTCTGTTCGATTTGTCAATCTCACAGTTAAGCAAATATATGCCATTACACTCTACAGTTTTACACCTGAATTTGCCTTTGCACACCTCCGTTACTCTTTAGGAGGTGACCGCCCCAGTCAAACTACCTTTCATAAGCTGTCTTCTATTAAGAATTAAGCAGAACAATATATCAAGGATGGTATTTCATTATTGCAATAGCTCCCATCTATTCTACACAAGTTATACAGTTTTGCAACTTAAAATCATAGTAAAGGTGCACGGGGTCTTTCCGTCTAACCACAAGAAATCCGCATCTTCACGGATATTTCAAATTCACCAAGTGTATGCTGGAGACAGTGAAGAAATCGTTACACCATTCATGCAGGTCGGAACTTACCCGACAAGGAATTTCGCTACCTTTGGACCGTCAGAGTTACAGCCGCCGTTTGCTGGGGCTTAATTTCGATGCTTTAGCATCTCCACATTACCTTACAGCACCGGGCAGGTGTCAGTCTCTATACATCTTCTCTCGAATTCGCAGAGACTTGTGTTTTTGTTAAACAGTCGTTTCTTCCTCTTTAGTGTCAACTTATTTAGGTTGCCCTATATAAGTCACTCCTTATCCCGAAGTTACAGAGCTAATTTGCCGAGTTCCTTCAGCATACTTATCTTGAACGCCTTAGTATATTCTACTCATCTACCTGTGTCGGTTTAGGGTACGGTATGTTATTATTAGTACTATTTCCAGGAAATAATTAAATACTAAGCTCATATTCAATAAAACTTAATACCATTTTTATTCCGTCATACTAAATATTTCCCATTAACTTATACTTTTGTAATTTGTCTTAGGGACCGTCTTTTAATATCGATGTCATGCAGTGTTGCATCGAAAACCTTAGATTTACGGCGACAATGATTAAACATTGTTTCAGCTACTAATGCCAATATGCTCACTTTGAATATCTCCAATATTTTTTACAAAATATCTTCATCAACATATCAAACGTTCTGCTACCATATAATATATTATATCTAATGATTCGGTTATAAGTTTTAGTCTCTATAAATTTTCGAAGCAAAAAAACTAGATTAATGAGCTGTTACGCTTTCTCAAAAAGATGGCTGCTTCCAAGCCTACTTTATAATTGTCATTATCTTTTCACATTCTTATCACTTAACTTATAATTGAAGACCTTATCAATTAGTCTGGGCTGTTTCCCTCTCGACGATAGACCTTAGCGCCTATCGTCTGACTCCATAAAAATTGAATACTGTATTCGGAGTTTTTCTGAACTTAGTAAGACATAGGTCCCCCTTATTCAAAAAGTGCTCTACCCCAGTATCAATACTTTATAGGCTATACTTAAATATATTTCGCAGAAAACCGGCTATACCTGAGTTTGATTAGCCTTTCACTCCTAACCACAAATCATCCCAATCTTTTTCTACAGACACGAGTTCGGCCCTCCAGATAACGTTTCCGTCCATCTTTCAGCCTGTTCATGGTTAGATCACTCAGCTTCGGGTCTTATTTATATGACTATAATTAAAGTTTTTTAAAACTCAATTTTTTTTCGTCTTATTAATTAATTTAAACTTGCCGTATAAATAAACTTATTGGCCCATTATGCAAAAGGTACGCTGTCACTTTAAAAAAGCTTCAACAGATTATATGCATTAAATTTTAGGTTCTTTTTACTCTAAAAAAGTTCTCTTTCACCTTTCCCTTACGGTACTAGTTCACTATCGGTTATTAAAATTTATTAGATTTGAGGGGAGATCCTCAATTATAACAAATTTAACATAATTCGTTATAACATATAAATATTAAATCCAAGATCTACGGGACTATCACCCTCTAAGGATTGATTCAATCTTAATTTAATATTTTTATCTAATTCGCGTTCGCTCGCCACTACTAACGAAGTCTCGGTTGATTTCTTTTTGAGTTACTAGAATGTTTTACTTCACCCAATTTGTATCATTTTCCTAAAGAAAGAATTTCTTCTGAAGTTAATAGGCTTCAATAAAATTTTTCAAGCCTGATTTATGCACTTCACAACTTATACATTTTAATACCAAGGCAGTCCTTTAATGCATTTAAAAAAATATGGAAGTTATGTTTCCCGCTTACACAGTATCTAATAACTTCCTAAGATATAACAAATGAGTTCAAAATCGAGTTCATGTGAAATCTTAAGAAATAGTTTATGTAAAGAATTTAGTGTAAATTAATTGAATCGTTTAAATAGATACAGATTAGTATGCTAAATACAAAAGATTGAATTAAAGCAACACCTAGCTCTAAACCAAATAATGGAATTAAAATTAATAGTGGTACATAATGAAGTAGGAATAAAATTCCAGTATTTGCCATTAAAGTAGCTGCAAATCCTGCAATAACTTTTAATAAAGTATGTCCTGCCATCATATTAGCAAAAAGTCGTATTGATAAACTAACAGGTTTAAATACGTAAGAGATTAATTCAATTGGAACTAATAATAAAGCTAGTACAATAGAAGTTCCTGGAGGTAAAAATAGAGAAAAAAAATGCATTCCATGAATTCTAATACAAACAATGTTAATACCAATGAATACTGCTAAACTAAATGCTAATGTTACTATTAAATGACTAGTTAATGTAAAGCTATAAGGAACTAGTCCGATTAAATTTAAACTTAATATGAAAAGAAATATAGAAAATACTAAAGGAAAAAATAATTGTCCTTTTTTATCTCTAATATTATCCACAACTAAAGATAAAATAAGTTTATAGATAACCTCTACAATAACTTGCCATCTATTTGGTATAATATAGAAAGTGTTATCTTCCTTAGCTAAAGATAAAATGAATGAAATAGTTAAAAAAAATACGATAATAAGAATAATTGTTTCATTAGTAATACTAAAATCAAAAATTCCGTATTGAATCGGTATGATTGGAACAACTAAAAATTGTTCTAAAGGACTTGATATAAAAATATTGTTTAACATAATTAATTTAATAATTTTTTTTTATGATCCCCACCAGTAGATTGAGATAAATAAAAATAGCCATACAACGTCTACGAAATGCCAATACCAAGCAGCAGCTTCGAATCCAAAATGATGCTCTCTGGTGAAGTGGTTGAAATATAAACGTGCTAGACATACAGTTAAGAAACAAGTTCCAACAAATACATGGAATCCGTGAAATCCTGTTGCCATATAAAAGCTAGCTCCATATACGCTATCAGAAATAGTAAAAGGTGCAGTTGCATACTCATACCCTTGTAATGCAGTAAATACAGTAGCTAAAGATACAGTAACAATTAAAGCTAAAATAGCTTGTCTTTTTGATCCCATTACAATAGCATGATGTGCCCAAGTAACAGATGCTCCAGAACTTAATAAAATAATGGTATTTAGTAATGGAATTTTCCAAGGATCTAGAGTTACGATAAACGCAGGAGGCCAAACACCACCAATAGCAGGGCTTGGGTTAAAACTTGAATGAAAAAATGCCCAGAAAAATGCTACGAAAAACATAATTTCTGATACAATAAACAGAATCATTCCCATTTTTAGTCCAGTTTGAACAGATTTGGTATGTTGACCTTCTAAAGTACCTTCTCTAATAATGTCTCTCCACCAGCAGAACATCATGAATAGAATCATTAAAAGACCAAATTGCCATAAAAATGAACCACCTGTGTATCCATGCATATATAATACACCTCCAAAGGTTAACATGAACGCTGACATAGCAGCAATAAATGGCCATGGACTTGGATCAACTAAGTGAAAACTGTGTTTATGATTATTTCTAAAGTTTGTCATAAATTGTATATTATTTTTTGTTTTTTAATAGGCTCAAGTAGATTTGAACTACTGACTTTACGCTTATCAGGCGTACACTCTAACCTCTGAGTTATGAGCCTTTTTTAGTAATAAATTGATAAAACTTTTTTGTTTTATTATATAAATAAGCTTTTACAAAAATAACTTGACCTTGCTTATTAAATAAAACTTTTTTAGATTTTAAAAAATTTGCGTTAGATTTTTTCATATTTTTATTTTACCATCTAAAATGAATATTAGATCTATTTAAAACAGCTTGTTTTAAAGCAGCTTTATTTTTTTGTAAACTTTTACTTGATTTATCTGTTAAAATACTAGTTAACTCATCAGTTAGTTTATCACTTATAGGACGGTTACTTGAGTCTTCACGAACTGAGTCCATAATTTTTTTAACTAAAAGATAATTCTTTCTATTGTGATTAATTGCAAAAGGTATCACATGAGTATTTTTTCTCATTTTTATAGTTTTAATTTCTATACTATTTCCCATTTTTTTTAAAATTTTTCTTAAAATAATATTTAATGGTAAGTTTAGTTTTTGTGATAAAGATAAAAATGTAGAATCAATTATTCTTTTAGCTTGAATTTTATTCCCCTTTTTAATTAAATACCCTAAAAAAATATTATATAATGTTTGACTTTTTTTCATATTTTAACGTATTATGATTTTTTAGTACCATATTTTGAACGAGATTGCTTACGATTTTTAACACCTTTAAAATCATATTTTCCTCGCACTGTGTGATATTTTACCCCTGGTAAATCTGGTACTCTTCCTCCTCGCATAAGAACGACAGAATACTCCTGTAAATTGTGACCTTCACCTGGAATATAAGATTCAACTCTTTCTTTTGTAGATAAACGAACTTTAGCTACTTTTCTTAAAGCTGAATTTGGTTTTTTTGGTGTTCTTGTAAAAACTTTAACACAAACTCCCTTTAATTGTGGATTTCCACATAAAGCAGGAGTCTTTGTTTTTTTTAACTTTTTTTTTCTAGATTTTGTAACTAATAACTGATTTAAAGTTGGCATAATAGTTTTTGTATATCAAAATCCCTGGGTGGGAATTGAACCCACGACCAAATGGTTAACAGCCATTTGCTCTACCTCTGAGCTACCAAAGAGTATCTATTTATTTAATAACACCTGAAGCGAGAGATAATATTCTTAAATACTTTGTATATCTAAAAGTTTTTTGAATAGGACCAAACACCCTTGTACCTAAAAGTTTATTTTGGTTATTCAATAAAACAACAGAATTTTCAAAGAAAGAGACAATCTCATTTGAATATGAAGGTTTATAAACTTTTGTTTTTACAATTAAACCTTTTAAAATATCTCCTTTTTTTATCTTTGATACTTCACGACGTTTTGATCTTAAACTTTTTACAGATACGACAACAACATCTCCTGTTTTTCCGTAGCGTTTTCTATAACCTCCTGATACATGAATACAGCAAGCTTTTTTTGCACCTGAATTATCAACTACGTTAAAATAAGTTCCTTTTTGAATCATAATTCTTTTATAATATTATTTACCAAACTGCTTTAGCATATCCAGGTAAAACACCTGCTTTTAACATTTCTCTTAATTTAATACGAGAAATTCCTAATTTTCTGTGAGATACTCTAGATCTAGTTGTTATAGCACATCTTCGAACAATTTTAGTTTTAGATTCTCCTTTGCTTAATAAATTCATTAAATAATATGCCGCTTTCTTTTTTAAAGTTAAGTCAACATTTTTATTATTTAATATATTTATAAACATAAATCTCGAAATATTCTTATTAATTTCAGTGTTATAAACTTTTTTTCGCAGTTTTAAATCTTTTACTTTAGAAGATAACATATAATTATTTTTAATATTTTATTCCCACTCTAATGCACCAGCTTCCCATGCATAAATATATCCTGCTAAAAGTTCTATAACGAAATCAATCATACCCCAGAACCCTTCAATGTTTAAAAAACTAAGTGAAACACACCATGGAAAGAAAAACACAGCTTCTAGATCAAATATTATAAATAAAATAGCTACTAAATAGAAACGAACATCAAAAACATTTCTTGCATCTTCATATGGATCAAATCCACATTCATAGGCAGATACTTTTTCTACATCAGGAGCAGAACTACTTAACATATATGATAAAAATATGATTACAAACGATAAAATTATTGCGAAAATAAGTAGAATTCCTATTTTTACAGACTCTATATAAAATAAACTCATCATTTTGTTTTTTTTTGAATTTTGTGTAATAAACGAGAAAAACGGGACTTGAACCCGCGGCTTTTAGCGTGACAGGCTAACACTCTAACCACTGAGCTACTTTCTCAATTTGATTTTTATAGAAGACAGCGGATTTGAACCACTAACATTCTCGTTGTAAGCGAGACGCTCTACCATTGAGCTAGTCCTCTTATATTATTTTTAGTTAAAAAAAGATAAAAAGTTATCTGTTCTTGATAATTGTCTACTTGTTAATTGGCTTTTTTGAACATTATTAAAACGTAATGTTAAAATTATAGCACCAACAAGTGCAATTAATAAAACAAGACCTGCTAATAGAAAACAGATAAGATAATAGTTATAAAGTACTTGACCTAAAACATCTATATTGTTTAATTGATCGATTAAAAGTTCCGCATTAATAACATTATCAGTTAAAGAACTGTTTGAATAAAAAATTGATTTTAAATAGACAAACAATACAATCGATATTAAATAAAATAAAAACATAGTAACAACAGATTTACTAAAATTTTTACTAAATAATTTTGAAAAAATGTTTTCGTGAACTTTAACATTTAACATCATTATAACGAATAAGAATAGAACTGCTATAGCTCCAACATATACAATAATAAATATTAAACCTAGAAATTCAGCATTAAACATAACTAAAATAGCACCAGCATTACAAAAAGTTAATATAAGAAATAATACAGATTCTACTGGATTTGTTGAAAAAGCAACCATTAACCCACTTAGAACTAGTAATAAACACAATATAAAATGTAAATATTTCATACAGAATTAAGTTTTATTTTTAATCGGAATAATGCGATTTGAACACATGACCTCCTGTTCCCAAAACAGGCGCGCTACCAGCTGCGCCATATTCCGCTTTTGGTATATAATGATAACAGGACTTGAACCTGTAACATATGGATTATGATTCCATCACTCTACCAATTGAGTTATATCATCAAACATGGAGATAATCGGACTCGAACCGATGACTTTAGGCTTGCAAAGCATACACTCTACCAACTGAGTTATATCCCCTTTGTTTAATATGCGAATAATGAGATTTGAACTCATACTTCCTGCTTGGAAGGCAGACAATCTACCGTTAATTTATATTCGCGGATTTTATTAAATTATCTTAGATTTTGAATATTTACATAATCTAAAGTTAATAAAAAAAAATCTTCTTCACTTAGATCAAAGATATCTTTTACTACAGCAACATTTTGTGAATAATAATCAACTTCAACATGAGTTAACATTGATAATGTTGAATTATATTTTTTAATAACAGTATCAATATTAATATTTTTATCAGTTACAGAAATTATATCACCATTTTTTAAAATAGAATTTGGTGCTGCTATTTTATTATTAACTAAAATAGAACGAGAAGCAATCTTTTGTCTTGATTGAAAACTGCTAGCAAAAAAATTTGAAAACCATAATAAGCTACATGTTTTATAATAATTTTCGTAAAAATACTTTAAATACATGCGTTTTCGTATTTTAATGTTTGATTGAGCTTTTAATTTTTTTACTTTTATTGTATTATCAAAAATTGCTGATAAAAAAGAATAGCTTCTTAATCTTTCTTTATAAGATCTTTTTACTTTATTCCAAACTTTAAAGTCACTTTTTATAGCGGTGATATCTACTAAATCAGAACCTAAAGTGTTTTGATTTAATAATAACTCTTGCAATCTATGCCATTTTGGTCTTTTAAATTTTAGAATTCTTACAGGAAATTTTGAAACAAGATCTACTTTATTATATACTTTATATTTATGAAGTTTGCGCATTTTCTTATTATCTAATTATATTTTAGTTTTCAATTGAGTATCTTCTTTTAATACTTGATCAATTAATGCAAATAAAAAAATAATTTTGTTTACATTAGAAATTTTATTTGACATATTATATAGACCTGTTACGGATTGAAAACTTGAATCATTTATGGTATGAATAATAAATAAGTTATTCATTAAAGTTTCTAATATAAACTTTTGAGTTGGTCTACCTAGTATAATGAAAATATTAAATTCAGTAGATGATTTAATAATATCTCTTGGTGAATTTATAATTAAAACACGATTTTTTAAGCTTTCTATATCTTTTAAAATCAGATTTGAAACTGATCTTAAGTAACGATTTTCTACATATAGAAAAATTTTATTATTTTTATCACGTTTAATTTCTTCTAAATTTCTTATTAACTCTTTTAAGTTCATAATAGTGTGATAAATATCAAAAAATTGAAAATTTGCTTGTTTTTTTTGATCTTTGTCATATATTAAGAAGTCTGACTTTAACATTAAATTTAAAGCTTGTTTAAAATTAATTAAATTGTTTTTAATTGCTAAATCATTCATACTTACTTTTTCTTAATTATTTTTAATTTTTTATTCTCATACTGATAAGAAAAACCCTTTCCTTTATAAATATCAGATTGTTTTAATTGATGTATTTTTTTAATATAATTACCAAGTAGAACTTTATCACTAGATTCTAATAATATTGTATTTTTTTTTATTTTAATATTTTTTATAAACTTAGGAACATTTAAGTTGCTCATATGGCTGTAACCTAATTTAAAGCTTAAAGTTTTTGTTGAATCTTCAAAAGTTGAACGAAATCCAAGACCTTTTAGTAATATCTTTTTTTTAGATAAAGTATTACTTGATTTTATTTGGTTAAATAAATTATTAAAAGTATTAAATAGAGGTAAATCCTTGTTAGATTCAGAAGTAACTTCAAGTAAATTATCAAATAAAGTATATTTTAATTGACTAGGTATTGATAAATAATGTAAAGAGCCCTGTTTATTTAAAACAACGATAACTTTATTGTTAATACTACCTAATTGTACTTGGTCAAAGTCAGAAAAATTTATTATAGTTTTCATATTAAAAATTTAATTATGAATAGAAAGAAAAAACTCCTCCTAATCTATTTTTTTTACACTCATCTAGTGTTAAAATTCCCTTGTTTGTTGAAAAAAAACCTGTTTTTTCTTTTAAAGTAATTCTACACAATTGATGATATTGCAGATATCTTATATTTGTAGGTTTTGACACTATTTTAATTTTACTTGTTAATACAGTATCATCTACGTTTCGAAGTTTTACTTCAATTTTTGCTAATTTATTATCTTTATCTTTTAAAATAGAATAAGATAATATTAATCCTTCTTTATATAAAACTTCTATGCACTTAACAATTAAATTGTTATAATTAACAGTAACAGACTTCTTTTTGGATAAAGAGGAATTTTTTAGCAGACTTAAAAACTTTATTATTTGATTATTCATAGAATTAATTCAGATTTATCTTTATATAAAGATAGAACATATTATTCAATGTCGGAAAGTGGAGTCGAACCACTGACACATGGATTTTCAGTCCATTGCTCTACCGCTGAGCTACCCCAACTTAATAATACACTTTAAAGGACTCGAACCTTTAACCTATAGCTTAGAAGGCTATTGCTCTAGCCATTGAGCTAAAAGTGCTATAAATAGTATTGAACATACTGGGGTTCGAACCCAGGGCCTTTGGATTAAAAGTCCATTGCTCTTCCACTGAGCTATATGTTCTAATATAGATATATTTATAACATATTTATTATAAAGAATAAAATACCCCTCTCTCTTACTCTCTCCCCTTAACTATTAAGCTAATATTTATTCAAACCTATATTATCTATTACACATGTACCCAACCTCAATCTTGAGTGTTAGAGTGAAATATATCGAAGAGGGGACTTGAACCCCTACTCATTACTGAACTAGAACCTAAACCTAACGTGTATACCAATTTCACCACTTCGATGCATCCCTATTAATAAAAAAAGCGTTAATAAGATGAAATAAATCAAGTAATAAGATTTATTTAAATCAAAATTTCTTTTTAACCCAAAGCGTATATTAATCTTTAAGAAAATAAATTAAATGAAAAAATTAAACGACACTTTAATAAAATTTAAAACATTAACATCTTTATATGGTGCAGGTAATTTATCTAAGAAAGTTTTAAAAACAAGATTAGGAGTAAATTCAAGGTTAGATTATAATTATATCAAAGAAAAACGATTTAATCAATTAAATACTATCGTAAATAAAACTCTTGTTGGAAAAAAACTACAAGATTCAATAAGAGAAAATATTTCTTTTATAAAAAATATCAAAACATATAAGGGATTAAGACACAAATCATCTCTTCCTGTAAGAGGACAAAGAACACATACAAATGCAAAAACTTGTAAAAAAAAATCTAGAAAAAAAGCAGCTTAAAACTAATTATATAAAAAAATCAGATAAAAGAATAAAAGGTAAAGTTAAGTTTAATAAATTTAACAAACTTAAAAAAGCTAAAAATTTATCTATTTTAAAAAAGGTTTTAAAAAGAAAAGTATCAGGAAGACCTTTTAAACAATATAAAATTTTAAGTAAAAAAAGATTTATTAGATTAACTATTAATGTAGTTCCTAATAATATATTTTGTACTATTAAAGATAACCAAACTAATAAAGTATTAAGAAGTGTATCTGGTGGTACTTATAACATTAAATTATCTAAAAAAGGTCTTCGTTATTATTCAAAAGTGGTTGTAGCTTCTTTTTTAAAAGATTTAAGAGATTTAAAAATTAAGTTTAATAAATCGATTGTTGTAAAAGTTGTTGCACCAATTCAAATAAGAAGACAAATTATTAGCGTTTTATCTACTTCATTATTTGGAAAATTCGCATCTAAAAAAAATGCATTTTTAGAAGTTGAATCAAAAAAAGTTTTCAATGGATGTAGACCTCGTAAAAAAATAAGAAAAAAAAGAAAAGGTTTAAGACTTTTTAAATAAAGGTCTGTATTAGGAGAGATGGCTGAGTGGCTTAAGGCACTAGTTTGCTAATCTAACGTACATCTAACCGTGTACCAAGGGTTCGAATCCCTTTCTCTCCAGAAATAAAATTAAGTATTAAATTTATATTATGTCTTTCGTTATCAAATTAGATTCAAATTCTGTTTTTTATATTGTAACTCTTATTAAAATATTAATTATAATAGTTCCATTATTAATTTCTGTAGCATATTTTACTCTTGCTGAAAGAAAAATCTTAGGAGCAATTCAGCGAAGAATGGGTCCAAACGTTATCGGTGTATATGGATTATTACAACCATTATCTGATGGATTAAAACTATTATTAAAAGAAACTGTACTACCAAGTAGTGCAAATCAATTAATATTTATTATTTCGCCTATTTTAACTTTTGTAATAAGTTTAATGGGTTGGGCTATTATTCCATTTGATAAATACGCGCTATTGTCAGAAATGAATATAGGTGTTCTTTATTTATTTGCAATATCTTCTTTAGGGGTTTATGGTATTATTATGTCAGGATGGTCAAGTAACTCAAAATATGCTTTTTTAGGGGCTTTAAGATCAACAGCGCAAATGGTATCTTATGAAGTTTCTATAGGATTTATTATGATTACTATAGTTGTTTGTTGTGGTTCTTTTGATCTGCAAGAAATTATAGATTGTCAAAGTGACTTATGGTTTGTTTTTATGTTTTTCCCGCTATTTTTAATGTTTTTTACATCAGCTTTAGCAGAAACAAATAGACATCCATTTGATTTACCTGAAGCAGAAGCTGAATTAGTTTCTGGATATAATGTTGAATATTCTGCTATGGGATTTGCATTATTTTCTTTAGGTGAATATTCTAATATGTTATTAATGAGTTCTATAAATACTATCTTATTCTTTGGAGGTTGGCTTCCGCCACTTTCTATGTTATCTTTTTTACCAGGTTCTTTTTGGTTTGGATTAAAGATCTGTTTTTTTGTGATTCTATTCGTTTGGATGAGAGCTGCTTTACCAAGGTATAGATATGATCAATTAATGAGTTTAGGATGGAAAGTTTTTTTACCAAGTTCTTTAGCTTATTTAATGTTAACTTTTTCTGTATTAATAAGTTTTAACTTACTTCCATATTAAATAATTAAATTTAAAACATGAAAAAAATAAGAATAAAAAGTTCGTGTAATTACACTTTAAAAGCATATGCTTTTTATTTAGAGTCTGTTTTAAAAAATCTTTCTTTAAGATATAGCATTTTTTATCTTCCTAAAGAAGAACAAAAATTAACTTTATTAAAGTCTCCTCATGTTTATAAAAAAGCAAAAGAGCAATTCAAAATTAGTATTTATAAAGTTATTATTTCTATAGAAGGTTTAGAAAATAATCAAAATCTAAATAAATTAATTCCATTTTTAATAAATAAGCCTAAAGCTGTTTTTATAAAAATAAAGTCTTAAGAGGAATAATTTTAATGGTAAAATGTTGGTCTCCAAATCCAAAATTGGGGGTTCGAATCCCTCTTCCTCTGTTTAATAAATTTTATATTAAAAAAAATTAAATATTATTATGTTACTACAAGCTGCACAAAAAATCGGAGCTGGACTATCAACTTTTGGACTAGCTGGAGCAGGAATTGGAATTGGATTTATCTTTGGTTCTTTAATTTTAGGAACTTCTAGAAACCCAAGCCTAAAAGACGATCTATTCAGATTCGCTATCTTAGGATTCGCGCTAACTGAAGCTATCGCTCTATTCGCTCTAATGATTGCTTTCTTAATTCTATTCGTATAAGGAATAGAATTTTAGAATCAAGCTATAAAAATTGATTTAGAAAAGTTCATTGAGTGTTAGTTATTACTTCATTGTAATAACGTTACTTTTGTATACATATGTACTTTAGTGCTTAAAACCATACTGATACGGTTTTAAGCGCATAATTTAAACAATTTTATTAAGCTTTTTGCTCTCTATTTTCATTTAAATGCTTTAATAATTTTAAAAGTCTAAGCATTCCAAATAGTATATTGTTGAATTTAGAGTAAACTGAACTAAAATTCATTGTATACTGATTAAATACTTTTTTACCTAAAAATAAATAATTATTCATTTTTATTAAACTTACAGACTTTTTTTTATCATCGCTTATGTACTTTTTAATTTCATCTTTTTTTTCAAATTGTTTAATTCCTAAAGGAAATTTTAAATTACTTTTGTTTATTAAAGTTGAAATTTCTGATTGAAGATATTGATTTTTTGTTATTTTAAAACTATTGGTATCTTTTTCAGCAGAGATGTTATCAAAGCTAATTACAAAAAAATAAATATTTTTTAAATCTTCTTTTTTTATATAAGCTTTTACTTGTTTTTTAATTTTTAAAATATTATTCATAAATTTTATAATAAAATTATTCAGCAATAAAAACAAAGTTTAATTTGCTTTTAAATATTCTTCTTTTTTTTCTTACAACGAAATTATTTGTAATACTATGTGGTGTAATAGACACTTTACTTAACTTAAACCCTGTTCTAGGTTTTATCCAATTATTAGAATTATGTAGGTTAGAAAAATATAAATGATTTGATAATTTATTTTTTAAAAATAAATTAGTTCTAAGTGTTTTTGAAAATACGTATTTCATTTGACTTTTTGGGATAAATCCATATATTCCTGAATAATGACCATAAAACCCACCTTTAACAGGACTTAAAATATGCATATAATTCTTTGAATTATTGTTAGTTATAGATTTAATAGATTTATTTAATTCATTAGCATATTGATAAGACGACGAAAGTTGACTAAAAGGTAAAAAAGTTTTTAATCTTAATTCTTTATAATTTCTATGCTTAAAATTTTTAATGTCATAATAAATAGATTCGCCTAAATTATTTTTATTTTTAATAAAGGCATTTGAAAAATCAGAGTTAGAATCTATTAATCCTAAATCTTTTGATTTTTTATATCTAAGAATATGTTTTGCATATAAATTTTTGCTAAGTAAAACGTTTTGAATTGTTTGATTATATATTGTGTTATTTGACATGTTGTATATTATTAGTTCTATTCTGTAACTATTTTTGTATTAATTGGAAGTCTTAGCTGTGCAGCTTTTAAAGCTTTTATAGCTAATATTTGTGAATTTGTTTCTATTTCAAATAAAATACGTCCACTATTTACTTTAGAAATCCAATGATCTACAGCACCTTTTCCTTTACCCATTCTTATTTCAATAGGTTTTTTTGAAATAGGTGTGTCTGCTATTATATTAATTTTTACCTGTCCAAATTTTTTCATTATTTTGTTCATGCATTGTCTACAAGCAAAAATATGATTAGATGTTACTCGTCCAGAATCTATAGCTTTTAAACCAACAATCCCATGCTTTAAATTATCTATAGAATTTACTTTATTAATAATATTGAATTTTCTTCCTTTTTGTTGTTTTCTATATTTAGTATTTTTTGGTATAAATAGCATAAAATTTCTTTATTTTTTATAATTTACCCATATTTTAAACCCAAAAGCTCCGTATAATGTATATACGTGCATTTTTTCTGAAATACATCCAGAGTTAACAGTGTTTAAAGATAAAGATCCTCGTTCTATTTTAATAGTACTTGCTCTTGTTTTACCCATTAATTTTCCATTAATAACTAGTTTTATTCCAACGATTTCATTTTTATCAGAAGTTATTAAATTGTCAAATAATGTTCTAATAAAGAATATGAATTTAGTGTGTTTTTTTTTAGTCAAATTTCTAAAAATTTGACCTAAAATTAGTAAAAATACTTTTGGATTTATTTTGTTTTGATCTAATAAACTTAATACTTTTAAAAAGTCTATAAAAAGATTAAATCCTCTTGAAAATAATACTGTGCTAAATTTTTTAAAACTTTTAAAATAGTTTGTAAGAACTTTTTTATCAATATTTTTATTAATGTTATAATAATTTATTAATAAGTTATTGCTTGATATTTGGTTTTTAAAACTATTAAGTATTAAATCATTTACTTTTTTATGTTTGTTTAAACTTGGATTTTTTAATTTTTTCTTTTTTAATATTTTTCTATATTTTAATAGTTTAGCTGTTCTAGTAAAAGCTTCAATATTTAAAGATGTTGTATTATTTGTTTGTGCAATATCTAAATTTGATACTAATACATCTTTTCTTTGTAAAGCATTTATTAGTTCTTGTTTTATTAAATATGAATTTGTTATTAAAAATTTATTTTGATTAATAATTCCAAATGTATTTATTCTTTTTTTTAAAAGGTTTCGCATATAAAATTCTATTTTTTAGATTTTGATTTATACTTTCGAGTTGTACAAAATTCCCCGAATTTAAAACCAATTTTTTCTCTAGTAATAATCACTTTTTTAAATTCTTTACCATTATAAATTAAAACGGTAGATCCTATTAAAAAAGCAGGTATTACGCTTTTTCTTGACCAAAGCTTGATTTGTTTTTTGTTTTCAGTTTTAGCTTTTAAAACAGCTTTGTCTATAAAATTTCCTTTCCATTTAGATCTGCTCATGCTTTTTTCTATTTCGTTTTTTTAGATAAAATTTATTTTTAGTTGGTAATCCCCATGGAGTAACTGAAGGTCTACCTCCATTAGTTCTTCCTCCGTGTGGATGATCTACTGGATTCATAGCAATTCCTCTTACAATAGGTCTTCTATTTAAATTTCTTTTCCTTCCTGCTTTTCCTAAACAAATTAAATTATGTTGATCATTAGAAACAACACCTATATTTGCGTAAGAATTTACAGAAACTTTTATTATTTTATTAGAAGGCAATTTTAATTTTGCATGCTTTTTATCTAATTGTATTAACTGTGCTGAAGTTCCAGCAGCTCTAGCATATTGACTATGACCGTTTAATCCATCGCTAATGTTATTAACAATAGTCCCCATTGGAATATTATTTAATTGTGTTCTAAAACCTAATTTTAATTCTCTTAATGAAGGATTTGATTGTAATAGAGATCCAGGAAAGTTTTGATTTGTAGCAATTGTATTAAAAAAAATACGCTTATCTAAATCAAAATTTGTAGAAACGAAAGCGCTTCTATTTGGATCATATGAAACACCTATAACAACAGCATTTTTTGAACTATTTTTTAAATCTAAAGTTCTATATAAATGCTTTTTACCCCCTCCTTTATGCCAAGAAGTTATATGACCTGTTGCTGTACTTCTTCCATTAGAAAGTTTATTATTAGTAATAGTATTCTTAAATATTCTACTGTTTTTAACAAGAAGAGATTTATCAATCTTTATTTGGTGTCTAGAGCCATTTGTTGTAGGCTTCAATTTAATTAGTTTCATAAATAATTTTAGAGTGATAATAATATTATTCTATTCTTAATAATGAAAAATACATTAGAATCAAAAAATTAACGCAATATTACATTACATTTAAATCCTCTTCGTCTAGCGGCTAGGACGTTTCCCTTTCACGGAAAAAATATGAGTTCGATTCTCATAGAGGATATTTTTAATCGGTTAGATTAAAATATATTTCAAAATTAAATTAAAACATATGGATATCATCACATTAAAGTCTTTTATTCCAGAAATATTTTTTTCTCTTTCAATTTTATTTCAACTAGTGTATAATGTTAGAGTTGTAAACAATTTAAAACATAACTTTCCTATAATTAGTAAAGAAGTTTTTTTTCAAACTTTATTTATTTTATTATGTTTAGTTTACATTTTTAATGATTTACAATTAGAAGGATTTTTATCAAACTTTCTTTTAATAAATGATCAAGGAACTAAATTTAGCAAAATTATTATAACTTTAATTAGTATTTTTGCTTTAGTTATTGTGCAAGAGTCTTTTAAATTTCAAAAAATAAATTTTTTTGAATTTTATTCTATTCTATCGCTTTCTCTTTTATCATTATTATTAATGGTAAGCGCTTCTGATTTAATTCTTTTTTATTTAACTATGGAAATGCAAGCTTTATGCTTTTACATTTTAGCTTCATTAAATAGAAACTCTACTTTTTCAGTAGAAGCTGGATTAAAATATTTTGTATCAGGTTCATTCATTTCTGGTTTTTATTTATTAGGATGTTCTTTAATTTATGGGTCTTTAGGAACTTTAAATCTTAATAATTTAAATCTTTTAACAATATTTCATTTAAATACCTACAGTAATGAATTAAACTTTTTGGTTTTAATTGGAATAATACTTATTACTTCGACTTTACTTTTTAAACTGGCTTGTGCTCCATTTCATTTTTGGTCTCCTGATGTTTATGATGGTGCTCCAATAAGTTCAACTCTAGTTTTTTCAGTTTTACCAAAATTTGCAATATTCTTTTTTTTTATAAAATGGATTAATTCAATAAATACCTTGTTTGATAGTATTAGTGATATTCTATTAGTGTTTGGTTTACTATCTGCTTTTTTAGGTACTTTTTTTGCATTAAATCAAAAAAGATTAAAAAGACTAATTATTTATAGTTCTATTGCACAAACAGGATTTCTTGTCGCAGGATTAAGTGCAAATAGTTTAGATAGTTTTACAGCGGTTTATTTTTTTTTAATTATCTATCTAATTACTTCTATTTTAATTTGGGGTCATTTTACAGTTTTTTATAAAAACTATTCCGAAGTATCTAATTTTTATTCAAAAGATTTTAGTCCTTTATATCTATCTAGCTTATCAAATCTTTTTAAAAGCAATAATTTATGGGCGTTTTCTTTTGTGTTTGTATTTTTTTCAGTTGCTGGAATTCCTCCTTTAACTGGATTCTTATCAAAGATGCTAATTGTTTATGAATTAGTAGCTTCAAATAAATTAATAGGAGCAATTTTACTAATAGTAATAAGCTCTATTTCTGTTTATTATTACATTAGAATGATAAAGGTTGTTTATTTTGAGCCTAAAGCTTCTGAAACTACAAATGAATTTAAAGTCATATTTAGTAACTCAGATTTAGATCGCATTTATTTATTATTCACAATGTTTTTATTTTTTATAGGAATATTATTTTATTTTCCTACATTATTGTTGACAATTTGTCAATACATAGTAATTCATTCATTTGGGTTCTAATATAGAAAACAAGCTTTTATTATTTATGCCAATTAAAAATTTAAAAAGTATAGAAAATGTAATTCCAGTAATATCTTATTCATTAGTTAATAATGAACAAACAATTAATATTAATCATAAAGATCTTTTGTTTGTATTAAATTATCTTAAAAAACATATCAATTGTCAATTTAATTTATTAAGTTGTATATCTGGTGTTGATTTATTGCAAACAAATTATAGATTTAGCGTTGTTTATGATTTATTAAGTTTAACCTTTAACTCAAGAATAAGAGTAAAAATTTTTGTAAATGAAGTTACCTTTGTAGATTCAATTGTTCCTGTATTTAGAAACGCTAACTGGTGGGAACGCGAGATTTGGGATTTATATGGAATTTATTTCCAAAACCATCCTGATTTAAGAAGAATTTTAACTGATTACGGATTTGAAGGGTATCCAATGAGAAAAGATTTTCCATTATCAGGATACGTTGAAGTTCGTTATGATCAAACAAAAAAAAGAATTGTTGTAGAACCATTAGAACTATCTCAAGAATTTCGTGCTTTTAGTTACGAAACTCCTTGGTAAAGTAAACAAAGTATAAATATGATTTTAAAAAAAAAAGAGTTAAATAGAGAATTAAAAAATTTTACAATAAATTTTGGTCCACAGCATCCAGCAGCTCATGGGGTTTTAAGACTTATCTTGGAATTAGATGGAGAAATTGTAAAACGTGCAGATGCTCATATTGGATTACTTCATAGAGGTACCGAAAAGCTTATTGAATATAAAACTTATTTACAAGCTTTACCTTATTTTGATCGTTTAGATTATGTTTCTATGATGGCTCAAGAGCACACATATTCTTTAGCTGTGGAAAAATTAGGTAATATTAAGATTCCTGAAAGAGCTAAAGTTATTAGAGTTATTTTTGCCGAAATAACTAGAATATTAAATCATTTGTTAGCTGTAGGTTGTCATGCTATGGATGTTGGAGCTATGACACCTTTTTTATGGGCTTTTGAAGAACGTGAAAAATTAATGGAATTCTATGAAAGAGTTTCTGGAGCTAGAATGCATGCGGCTTATATTAGACCAGGAGGGGTATCTTCTGATATTCCTTTAGGTTTTTTAGATGATTTATATTTATTTATAAGTCAATTTAATTTAAGACTAGACGAAATTGAAGAAATGCTAACTTCTAATAGAATTTGGAAAGAAAGATTAATAGATATTGGAATTGTTAGCGCTAAAAAAGCTGCTGAATGGGGTTTTAGTGGTGTTATGCTACGTGGATCTGGTATTCCATGGGATTTAAGAAAAAATCAACCTTATGAAATATATGAAGATATTTCATTCTCTGTTCCTGTAGGTAGTAATGGTGATTGTTATGATAGATATTTAATACGTGTTGAAGAAATGAGACAATCTTTAAAAATTATTCATGATGCTATTAATATTATTAAACCAGGATCTGTAAAAACTGATGATTATAAAATTAGTCCTCCATCTCGAACTGAGATGAAAAATTCAATGGAAGCTGTAATTCATCATTTTAAGTATTATACAGAAGGCTTTGTTTTACCGCATGGTGAAACATATACAGCAACAGAAGCTCCTAAAGGTGAATTTGGTGTATATTTAATTTCAAATAATACTGAAAAACCTTATAGATGTAAAATTAAAGCTCCTGGATTTGGACATTTACAAGCTTTAGATGATATGTCAAAAGGGCATATGATCGCAGATGTTGTGACAATAATAGGAACCCAAGATATTGTTTTTGGGGAAATCGATCGATAATTAAATAAATTATAATATTATGTTATTAACTTCAATATTTTCAACACTAACATTAGGTATTATCATAATGTCTGTAATAACTAAATCAAAACAAGGGTTATTACGCGTTATTTCAATAGCTACATCAAGTATTGCTTTAATTTTATCTGCAATAGTTTTAGCTAAATTTGATAGTAATTCTTATTATTTTCAAGAAGTAGTTACTTATAAGCTAGATGCTAAATTATTAAATCTTTCTTATTCTTTTGGTTTAGATGGAATTTCAGTACATTTCTTTTTTTTAAGTTCTTTATTAGTTTTCCTTTGTATTTTATTTATATGGAATGAAAATAATTTTAAAGAATATGCAATTAATTTATTAGTTATTGAATTATTCCTTTTAATCATTTTCAGTGTTTTAGATTTAATGCTGTTTTACATTTTTTTTGAAGCAATTTTAATTCCAATGTATTTAATTATTGGGGTTTGGGGTTCGAGAGAAAGAAAAATTAGAGCTGTATATCTATTTTTTTTTTACACATTATGTGGATCTTTATTAATGCTAATTGGGATTTTATATATTTATAATCAAGTAGGGACTTTAAATTTAGAATATTTATTAGCTTGGAATTTTTCATTAAATGAGCAACTATTTTTATGGTTTGCTTTTTTTTTCTCTTTTGCTTCAAAAATTCCAATGTTTCCTTTTCATATTTGGTTACCTGAAGCTCATGTTGAAGCGCCAACAGTTGGATCTGTATTGTTAGCTGGTATTTTATTAAAATTAGGAGTTTATGGATTCTTAAGATTTAGTTTAACTATATTTGCGGATGCTTCTTTATATTTTTCACCACTAATTTATTTATTATCAATTATTGGTGTAATTTATGCTTCATTAAGTGCTTTAAGACAAACCGATTTAAAAAGAATTATTGCATACTCATCAATTGCACATATGAATTTAGTTACTTTAGGTATCTTTAGTTTTAATGTTATTGGTTTAGAGGGTTCAATAATACAAAGTATAAGCCACGGATTTGTATCGGGAGGTATGTTTTTATTAATAGGTATTTTATATGATCGTTATCACTCTAGATTTTTATATTATTATGGAGGTATAGTTCATTTTATGCCTATATATGCTGTATTATTTTTAATTTTTACTTTAGCTAATATAGCATTACCAGGTACAAGTAGTTTTACAGGAGAGTTTTTACTTTTAACTGGAATATATAAAACTAATGTAATTACTGCCGTAATTAGCGCTTTAGGTGTTATTTTATGTGGTGGATATTCATTATGGCTATATAACAGGGTTGTTTTTGGTAATATTAAAGTAAATTATACTTTAAAATTTACTGATATGTCTTTAAGAGAATTCTCAATAATGTTTCCGTTATTTTTATTTGTTCTTTTAATGGGAATATATCCTACTTATTTTCTATCATATATTCATTTAGCTAGTAATTCAGTTTGCTTAATTAATTTATAATAAATATATGCGTAATAATTCAATATCATCTGTATATTTATCAAAATATGATTTGATAAATAAACTATCAATTTCAAACATAAATAAATGTCCACAAATTGAGAAGATAACTGTTCAGTTTTCATTAAAAGATTTTACTAAAAATAATAAACTTGAAGGGTTATCGACTGATGCTGAAATGAATAATCAAATAAAAGGTATTTTATTATTATATATTTTATTTGGTATTAATTCTACTATACAGTATCATAGTGAAAAAAATGTAGTTGATAATTTTAGTAAAAAAAATGTCCATTCTTATTATATTCAGAAGATGACAATAGAAAATCAATTAGATATAAATAAATTTTTAAACTTTTTATTTATAGAAAATGATTTCAAAAGTTTTGCTAAAACTTCAACTTTAAAAAAATCTAAAAATGGGTCATCAAGTTTAAGCTTGAGTGTGGTAACACCTTTATCTGTTTTTAATGATTTAACAGAATTTTGTAATTTTAGTGCTAAGGATATTTCAGCAAAAGAGTTAAATATTCAAATAAGTTTTGTAATCAATAATTCAAATGAATTAAAAGATGCGAACGTATTTGCTCTTTCGCCATTCTGGCATTTTGGATAAATGGCTGAGCGGTTTAAGGCGTTAGACTTGAAATCTAAAGTACATAATGTGTACCGTGGGTTCGAATCCCACTTTGTCCTTCTATTATTAAATTAAATGAACAAAAAATAAGTATGTTATTTTTGATTATATTATTACCAATACTTGGATTTTTAAGTGGTAGTTTGTTCGGTCGTTTTTTAGGTAAAGGAGTTTGTATTGTTACAACACTATTAACATTTACTTCTTGCTTAATTTCTATAAATCTTTTAATAGATGTTATAGGATCTGGGAATGTTTACATTTTAAATCTAAAAGAGTGGATTTATTCAGATACAATTAAAGTTGATTGGTCTTTTTGTTTTGATAGTTTAACTTGTGTTATGCTTGTTATTGTTACTTTTATTTCAAGTTTAGTACATTTATATTCTACAGAATACATGGAAAATGATCCTCATTTACCAAGATTTATGTCTTATCTATCTTTATTCACTTTTTTTATGCTAATGTTAGTTACAGCTAATAACTTTCTACAAATGTTTGTTGGTTGGGAAGGTGTTGGAGTTTCTTCTTATCTTTTAATTAATTTCTGGTTTACTAGAATACAAGCTAATAAAGCCGCTATTAAAGCAATGCTTGTTAATAGAGTAGGAGATTTCTTTTTATTATTAGGAATGTTTACTATATATGTAGTATTTAATTCATTAGATTATGATGTTGTTTTTAGTTTAGTACCTTTAGCAATTGATCAGAAAATTATTATTGGAACTTATCAAGTAAGTGTTATTGATTTAATTTGTATTTTTTTATTTTTAGGTGCTATGGGTAAATCTGCTCAATTAGGTTTACATACTTGGTTACCTGATGCCATGGAAGGTCCTACACCTGTTTCAGCATTAATTCATGCTGCTACCATGGTTACAGCTGGGGTATTCTTAGTTATAAGATGTTCTTATATTTTTGAATATTCTCCTGCTGGATTATCTCTTGTAACTATCGTGGGTGCTATGACAGCTTTTTTTGCAGCAACAACTGGATTATTTCAAAACGATATGAAAAGAGTTATTGCTTATTCAACTTGTAGTCAATTAGGTTACATGGTTTTTGCTTGTGGATTATCTAGTTATGAAGTTGGAATTTTTCATTTGTCAAATCATGCGTTTTTTAAAGCTTTATTATTTTTAGGTGCTGGATCTGTTATTCATGCTATGTCAGATGAACAAGATATGCGAAAAATGGGAGGTTTAAAAAATTTATTGCCTTTTACATATGCTATAATGTTAATAGGATCTTTAGCTTTAATAGGGTTTCCTTTTTTAGCAGGATTTTATTCAAAAGATGTTATTTTAGAAGTTAGTGCTTCTACTTATACCACAGTAGGACAATTTGCATTTATTTTAGGGATTTTAGCAGCTTTTTGTACAGCATTTTATTCAACTAGATTATTATATTTAGTTTTTTTAGCAAATCCTAATGGTAATAAAAATGTAACATTACATGCACATGAAGGTTCTTGGAGAATGACATTACCTTTATTTATATTATCGATTTTTAGTGTTTCTGTTGGGTATTTATCAAAAGATATGTTTATTGGTTTTGGTAATAATTTCTGGGGGACTTCTATTTTTATAAACCCAGTTCATTATACAATGGCTGATATCGAATTTTTAGATATTCAGTACAAATTACTTCCGCTAATAGTAACTATTTTAGGTGTTTATTTAGCTTATTTTATTTATACATTTAAGTTAGATGAATATTATGTATTTAAAAAATCAAATCTAGCAAAATCTATTTTTAATTTTTTTAATAAAAAATGGTATTTTGATCGAATTTATAATGAGCATTTTGTTCAAAATGTATTAGCATTAAGTTATCATTATTTTTATCAAAGTATAGATAGAGGTCTTGTAGAAAAAATAGGTCCTTCAGGGATTTCAATGTCTATTGTAAAACTTGTTAATTCAATAAAAGTTTATCAAACAGGTTTTATGCTACATTATCTTGTATATTTTTTTGCAGCAATTATAATGTTTATTGTACTTTCTTCTAAAGATAGTATATTAATTTGCTTATTATTAGCAACTTATGTAATATTATTTCCAAATATTATTAAAGAAAGTAAGTAAGTATTAAATGGTGGATATATCTCAATTGGTAGAGTGTCAAATTGTGGCTTTGATTGTTACGGGTTCAAATCCCGTTATTCACCTTAATTTAGCCTAGTTGGCGGAACTGGTAGACGCGACAGACTTAAAATTTGTTCTTTATACAAAGGTGTTGGTTCGATTCCAATACTAGGCATAATATATAAAATTAATAAAAATAAAAATATGACAATGTTAAAAGATTTCTTAAATACTATTAATGTTATAGCTCATTGTGATGCTGCAGAAGCGTGGCAATTAGGAATTCAAGATCCAGCAACTCCAGTAATGGAAGGAATGATTTTTTTCCACAACTATTTATTCTTTTTCTTAATAGTTATTGGTGTGTTTGTATTTTGGATGTTATTTCAAGTAATTATAAATTTTAATGAGAATGCAAATCCTGTTTCTCAAAAATTTACTCATTCTAGTTTACTAGAAATTGTTTGGACTATATTACCTGCTGTAATTTTAGTATTCATTGCAATACCTTCTTTTGCACTTTTATACTCTTTAGATGAATTAATTGATCCTGCTGTTACTTTAAAAGTAGTTGGACATCAATGGTATTGGAGTTATGAGTATTCTGACTACGCTACTCTAGAAGGTGGTGATACTTTAAGTTTTGACTCATACATGGTGCCTACAAGTGATCTTGTTAAAGGATCTCTAAGATTACTAGAAGTTGATAATAGAGTTGTACTACCTATTAATACTCACGTAAGAGTTTTAGTAACTGCTGCTGATGTATTACATAGCTGGGCTATTCCTTCATTCGGAGTAAAAATTGATGCTTGTCCAGGAAGATTAAGTCAAATTTCTTTATTTATTAAAAGAGAAGGAGTTTATTATGGTCAATGTAGTGAGATTTGTGGAGTTAACCACGGATTTATGCCGATCGTTGTTAGAGGAGTATCGGTTAACAAATTTACAAATTGGATTGCAGCTAAATTAGACAATTTAGTATTAGAATAAACAGATATTTATTTATCTTTTAAAAAAACTAATATTAAATTCTAATATAATTTGCAAAAAATAAAAATAAAATTAATTTAATTATGTCAAGAATAAGATGGAATAGAGATTCGATACTATCGTTTGTAGATTCTCATATTATAGATTATCCAACTCCAGTTAATTTAAATTATTTATGGAGTTTTGGATCAACCGCTGGTGTTTGTTTGGTAATCCAAATAATAACAGGGATTTTTTTAGCAATGCATTATTGTCCTCATATTGATTTAGCATTTAGCAGTGTTGAACATATTATGACTGACGTAAATAATGGTTGGTTAATTAGATATGTGCATGCTAACGGTGCTTCAATGTTTTTTATTGTTGTGTATTGTCATATCTTTAGAGGTTTATATTATGGTTCTTACATTTATCCAAGAGGAAGACTATGGGCAAGTGGAGTTATCATTTTTTTACTAATGATGGCTACCGCGTTCATGGGGTATGTACTTCCTTGGGGGCAAATGAGTTTTTGGGGAGCAACTGTAATTACTAACCTATTTTCTGCAGTTCCTTTTGTAGGAGGATCAATTGTTGAGTGGCTATGGGGAGGATTCTCTGTAAGTAACGCTACTTTAAACAGATTTTTTAGTTTACATTATCTAATGCCTTTTGCTATTGCAGGACTAGTTATTGTTCATTTAGCTCTACTACATAAAGATGGATCAAATAATCCATTAGGGATTAATACTAATACAGACAATATTCCTTTTTACCCGTATTTTTATGTAAAAGATTTATTTTCTTTTTTCGTTTTAGTACTAGTATTTTCTTTTTTTGTATTTTTTTATCCAAATGCTTTAGGACATAGTGATAACTATATACCTGCTAATCCATTATCAACTCCAGCTCATATTGTTCCAGAATGGTATTTTTTACCTTTTTATGCAATATTAAGATCAATTCCTGATAAGTTAGGAGGGGTTGTTGCAATGATTAGTGCTATTTTAGTTCTATTACTACTTCCAATCATTAACACATCAAAAATTAGAAGCAGCAAATTTAGACCTATTTTTGGTGTAGCTTACTGGTTTTTAGTATCAGACTTTTTATTATTAGGTTGGATTGGTCAAAAACCTGTAGAAAGTCCTTATATTGAAATTGGTATGGGAGCTACTGTATTTTATTTTGTATTCCTATTAGTATTAGTTCCTCTAATTGGAATTATTGAATCAGCAATGATTTATCATAATGAAGAATCAAATGTTACAGAATCAAACGAAAGTGATATGTATTTTGGAAATGCAACTCAAAAGGATGACTTAGATGTTTTAGAAAAACATCCAAGACTATTTTTTGTACCAGAAGCATTACCTGTAACTTTTCAAAAACACACCAATGTAAACATCTATTTATTATAATAGATAAAAAACTATTAGAAGTTTATGATTAGTATAAAAATTAACGATTTTGAATTTTTAGTAAAGCCTAATATTTCAATTTTAGAAGCTTGCAAATATGCAGGAGTAAATGTTCCTCGTTTTTGCTACCATGAAACTTTATCTGTTTCTGGTAATTGTAGAATGTGTCTTGTTGAAATTGAAAACTTAGAAAAACCTATTGCTTCTTGTGTTACAGAAGTTGAAGAAGGTATGTCTGTTTGGGTTGATACTCCTTTTGTTAAAAAAGCAAGAGAAAATGTTGTTGAAGCACTTTTATTAAATCATCCACTAGATTGTCCTATTTGTGATCAAGCTGGTGAATGTGATTTACAAGATCAAACAAAAACATTTGGAAGTAGTTATAGCAGATTTTTTTTTGAAAAAAAGGGTGTAGAAGATAAATACTGTGGTCCTTTAATTAAAACAATTATGACTAGATGTATTACTTGTACTCGTTGTGTTCGTTTTGCAGCCGAAGTTGCTGGTGTAGAGTTCTTTGGAACTTTAAACAGAGGTGGTAGTACTGAAATAGGAGCTTATGTTGCTAGAATGTTTAATTCTGAAATTTCTGGTAATGTTGTAGATTTATGTCCTGTGGGTGCTTTAACTTCTAAGCCTTATGCTTTTAAAGCAAGACCTTGGGAGCTAAGATTATCTGAAAGTATAGATATTACAGATTCTTTAGGTTCTAACATATATGTTAATTTTAAAGAAACTGAAATTTTCAGAGTACTGCCAAAAAATAATAATGATATAAATAGTAGTATTATTTCAGATAAAGCTAGATTTAGTTATGATGCTAATAATAATAATAGAATTAATTCTATTTATGAATTTTCTTCAAAGAAAAAATCTTTTGCTAAAATAGATTGGAATAAATTTTTTTTAAATATAGATAATATTTCAAGTAATGAGAAATTAAATTTTGTTATTGATGAAAAATGTGATCTAGAAACTGCTGTTTTATTAAAAAGATTATCAAATAAGTATCCAAATAAAGTTGAAGTGTCACTTATTTCAAAAACATCTTCTAAGGGAAATTTACATTTAGCAAACGAAACTAATTTAATGAGTAAAATAGACTCTGCTGAAGACTTAGTTATTATTTTAGGGAGTAATTTAAGATTAGAAAGTGCTGTTTTAAATTCAAGAATGAGATTTAAGTATAAAAATAGTTTAATAAATATTTATTCTGTTGGTGCTGTTTATGAAGAAAATATACCAACTAATTTTATTAACTTGAATTTATCAAAAGCTATCGAAGTTTTTGAAGGAAAATCTTCAATTTTATCAAAACTATTTTTAAGTTCTAAAAAACCATATGTTATTATTGGAGAAAATTTTGCAAATAGAGTTGATAACGTAAATAACTTTATTAGAAGTCTTTCTAAAATAGTACCAAATTCAAATCTAATTTATTTAACTAATACCTGTAATTCTCAAGGTATGGATAGTTTAAATATTAATAGATACTCTACTAATAAAACTACTTCTGTTGTCGCAGTAAATTTAGATGATTCTGCTTTATTAAGAAAATTATTTGCTAATTCAACTTCAAGCAGAAAATTATGGATTAATACTCACGGTTCTTACTTAGCAACTAAGTTTGATATGATTATGCCTTCTTTAACATCTTATGAATCTGAACAAATTTACATTAATACTGAAAATAGACCTCAAAAAACACAAAAATCTTTTGTATCTTTTTTTAATGTAAAAAGTACAAAAGATATTATAAAGTCTATTTTTAATGTTGAAAATGATATTTTTAGATCTTCATCTGAGAATTATTTATCATATATAAATGAAATTTTAACAAATAGTGAAAAATTTGATTCATTAAAAGTAAGTTTATCTCCATTTACTTCTATTAAAAATGCTTTTGCACATTATAATATTCATAGTCAAGTAAGTAAGTATCCTGTCAAACAAAAAATTAAAGACTTTTATTGCACAGATACTTTTACAAGAAATTCTATTATTATGCAAGAATGTTCAGCTGAAGTTAGCAAAAATTCAAGTAACTTTTATAACAATTAAATACTAATAAAAAGGACAAAATAACATAATGGTAATGTATGAAATTGCAAATTTCAGAATGAGGGTTCAATTCCCTCTTTTGTCTTTTATAAATAAAGAGGAATGACTGAGTGGCCAATAGTGATAGACTGTAAATCTATTAGAAAATTCTTTCGTAGGTTCGAATCCTACTTCCTCTAATTAATTTTGAAATAGTAAAATTTTATTATGAAAAAACTGTCTAAAATAAATCGTGAATTAAAACCTAAAGATTTTAAAAACTTTTATTGTGACTTTGAAACTGTTATACATAAAGATATTCATTACGTATCATGTTATTCAATTGTTGGAGAAAATTCAAGTTTAGCTGGTATTATAAATATTTCTAATCAAGATGATTTATTAAAAAGCTCTAATAAATTATTACTTGAATTCATAGATAAATGTTTTAATATTGTAAATAAATTTTCACCTAAACAAACAAAAGTATTGTTTTTTTTTCATAATTTAAACAAATTTGATTCTTATTTTCTTTTAAATACCTTTGCAAATAATGATTTGTTTAATATAAGATTAATATCGAAAAATAATCAAATATATAAAATAGTTGCAACACATAAGCAATCTAAAAGGATAATTGAATTTAGAGATAGTTTATTACTTTTACCAATACCTTTAGAGTTAATATCAGAACGAATATGTGACAAGTACACTAAAAAAGTTTTCGATATTGAAATAACTAAAGTCTCTAACTATATAGACAACGAGAATTTTAAATTAAACGTTTTAAATTACTGTTTACAAGATGCTTTAGTGTTACAGGAAGGTTTTGAAAAATTTTTAAATCTAATACGTTTAAAATTTAATATAGAACCTTTAAATTGTTTATCACTGCCGGGAGTAAGTTTACGCTATTTTAGATTAAATTTTTATGATGATATAAATTTTCCGATAGAAAGATTACCTGACAATAAAGATATTTTTATTCGAAAAAGTTATAGAGGTGGTAGTGCTGATGTTTATAAACCTTATTTAATTAATGGTTTTCATTACGATGTAAATTCATTGTATCCTTATATTATGCAAAAATTTGATATGCCTATTGGTACTGGTGAATGGACAACTGAAATTGATATAAATAATTTTTTTGGGTTTATAAAAGTTGAAGTAACATCACCTAAATATATGCATAAGCCTTTTTTAAATTATTATCACAAAGATTATGGATTAATAACACCTGTTGGATGTTGGACTGAAGTTTATTTTTCTGAAGAAATAAAGCATGCTATTACTTTAGGATATACTTTTAAGTTTTTAAGAGGCATATCTTATAATAGAGGAATACTATTTGATAAATTTATTAAATATTTATATGAATTAAGACTTCAAAATGAAAAAGGAACACCTTTAAATCTTTTAATTAAACTTTTAATGAATTCATTATATGGTCGATTTGGTATGAAATCTGATATTTTAAAATCTAAAATTATTGATAATAATGAAATTAATAAGTATGTTTCTATATACGATGTAACTAATATTTCTAATTTTGAATTTAAATCATTAATTAGCTATTATAATACTCCTGTAAAAGAAAAATTAGATTTATTATTAAATAATAATTACTTAACTTTAAACGATTATAATAAATATTTAAAAAAAGATTCTTTTAGTTTAAATGAAAGTTCTGCTGTGCAAATTGCTTCTGCTATAACAGCTTACAGTAGAATATTTATGGATAAGTTTAAAAGAAGTTCTGAATTAGATGTTTATTATTCTGATACAGATAGCATTTTTTGTAAACACCCTTTAGATCCTAAGTATGTGTCTGACACAGAACTAGGCTTATTTAAACTTGAAAATACTATAACCGAAGCCGTATTTTTAGCTCCAAAAATATACATGTTGAAAAATACTAAAGGAGAAACTATCATTAAATGTAAAGGATTAAATAACAACTTAGTATCTGAATCTGATATATATAATTTATATAATAAGCCTACTAATTTTATATTAAAATTAATATCATATTTTAAAAGAAATACAAAAACATTTATTATTTCTCAACATGAAATAAAAATTAATATTTCTGCTAAATTATTAAAAAGAAAAAAAATTTATTTAAATAAAAAATGGGTTGATACAACTCCTTTAGAAATAGAATAAAATATTATATGTCATTATTAAAAAAAATCAAAACATATTTTAATAGTATTAAAGAAAATGTAGTAAGTATATATACAAATTTAAAAAAAAATTTAAGACCTACTTCAGCTTTTAATATACCGATAGATCCAAAAGTTTTAAAAATGTATCATCATGATAACTTTTCAAATATATTCATATATTTTAAAGAGTTTCCATTTTCTAACGATATTCTAGTAAAATCTTTAAATAAAATTTTTAATGATGTCAAAGAAAATTTAAAAACTTATAATTTAGTTTTATTTAATATTGTCATTAAATTCAAATTTAGGGATGATTTAAATTTAGTTTATCATCAATCTATTACTTATAAAGAACTTTTTAGTCTAAAAGATATACCAACTTTAATTTCTAAATTAGAAAATGACACTCAGGATCTATTAAATCAATATAAAGACAGTTCTTTAGAAGTTTTAGAAATTAGAATAGATTATATAAATAAAAATAGTTTTGTTTAGTTATCTGTATTTATAAGTTCTATAGATTTTACAATTAGATTGTAATAAGTTAAATAAATAAAGTAAATTAAAGAGAAGTTTAATATATATAAAAAGATAGTGCGAAATGAAGCAGCTTGGTAGCTTGTCGGGCTCATAA
>JACCEA012033310.1_pt1 | contig 31244 bp, 19 predicted proteins | sample 7449851 | NCBI WGS metagenome assembly JACCEA01 (sample SAMN15323453, study PRJNA562643) | freshwater metagenome | isolation source: river surface water | place: USA:Blue River Watershed | collected 2017-08-18
ACAACAGGAGGAGCTAACGTTACAGGTAGTTCAGCAGCCGGCGATCGTCCAGCATCCAGTAGTTTTTTCACCTCGGCGACCACAGCATACAGCGCAACGAATACCACAGGTACTTTTACGAGTGGAACTGTTTCCGGACTTGGCTCTTACACCAGTAAATTCTTTGATTTTAGGTTGGCTTCTTGGTCAATAGCAAGTACTGGAAATGGAGCAGACGGTGCTGATAACGTGTTGGTCGAAATATCTATAGACGGTGGTCCTTTCACTTCAGAGGTTCGTGTGGATGGCAATTCTAATGCGTTTTGGCATTATTCAACCGGAACAGGCGTTGCCGCAACAACTTACGATGGTGATGGAACAGCAGTTGCATTTCAACCTGCAGGTGGTGGCGCAAGAACAACCGACGGGTATTCCACTGTTCGAGTCGATCTTCCAAATTCATGTACAAGTGCTGCAATTCGTTTGAGATTATTGAATAACTCGGCCGGTGAACGCTGGACCGTTGACGACATCCGACTTGTAGGAACCTTATCTGTTCCTTGCGTGGTCGGGCCAGCACCTACTGCTCTTTCATCAAATGGCAGCGCTAATCCGTTTTGTACTTCGGCAGGACTCACTTTTACAGCAGGAAACGGCTCGAACCATTTAGTTGTTATGGGTACCTCTCCAATCACAGGAATTCCAGTTAATGCCACTTCTTATTCATCGAATACAACCTTTGGATCTGGATCTACCATCGGTGCTGGACAATTTGTTGTTTTCAATGGAGCTACTTCAAATTTCACTGTAACAGGTTTAACAGCCAATACCACTTACTACGTTGCTGTTTTTGAATACAATATGACAAGTTCCAATTGTGATGAATCGTACAACACATCACCATTGACCTATAACTTTACGACACTCAACAATTGTAGCACACCACAGATCCGCTCGTTACTTGCTGATGCCTGTTCTTCTCAAGAAGGACTAGATGAACTTGTTCTAATTGAAAATGGGTCAAATCCTTTGAACATTAGCGACATTTCATTAGCGTTTCCTTCAGGTGGTACCTATTGCAATTCTGGCTGTGGTACAAACACGCTTGGCAACAATCCGGCGTATATCACACAACTAAACACCACTGCTGGCTGCTCATTGTTTGCATATGCCGATCCTATTCCGGCGGGAGCAACAATCATTGTATTTACGGGACAAACACCAAGTTATGTGTTTGATTATTCTACACAATGTCCTTCAACAGAGGTGTTCTATGCCATTTTCTGTAATAATACGAGTACTGCGGGCCGCTTTGCCAATTCTGGCAATGCTGGCACAAGAACCCTAACTGCCAATTTCGCAGGCACCCCAGAAAGTGTTACGTACACCCCAAATTTACTTGGTAGTGATGGAAGTTTTGTTGATTTTGACGATGCAGGAAATCCAACGTACAGAACGGAAGCCAATTGTATATATCCACTTGGCGTTGAATTGGTCAATTTCAATGCTGCAAAAATGGATCAAAAAGTTTTGCTATCATGGGCAACTTTGATTGAAAACAATTCGGGGCACTTCAATATTCTTCGCAGTACCGACGGAATAACCTTTGATGTCATTGGAAAAATATTCGCTCAAGGAATTTCTCATTCTACGACACATTATAGTTTTGAAGACGGATCTCCGGTTGATGGCTTGGCATATTACCAGCTTGTGCAAATCGACCGCAACGGCGAGCAACAATATTCAAAGCAGATCGCTGTGGACCTGAACTTTAACGAAATAGTTGCGCGTTACCAAGCGGGAAATATTCAATTCAATGAAGTATTGCTTCCCGGAGAAACAGTTGCTGTATATACAAGTACAGGACAAGTTATTTTAACACAAGAAATTACCACTGTTTGTAGTACTCTGGAAATCGGCTTATGCCAAGGAATATATTATTTGCAAATTACTAAGAAAGGCTCCAGACAAGCACGAATTAAATGTCCGGTTACTCAGTAATATCTTGTTGCTTATCTTTCTTAGACCCCTCGTAAATACTGTATTTACGGAATGAGCATTCTAGATCACCGTTAAACAGTTTAATCTTTCTTTCCGGTCTTAAGCCAATAGATTTAAAGCCCGATTCGCTGGAGGAGATGATCCAACAGGTGTAGCCTTGCATTTTATGTTTCATCACGCTTCCAATCGTTTCATAGAGTTCCTCCACGTCTGTATTCAATCGTTCCCCGTAAGGCGGATTTGTGATGAGCATTCCCGGACCGTTAGGAATTTGAAGCTCTGCAAAATCTTCCACTTGAAACTGGATGAAGCGACCAAATGAGAATCCCCTCGCATTGCGTTTTGCCTTCATGAGTGCTGCCGGATCAATATCCGAACCGTACAATTCACATGGAAGCTCTTTTACAGATTTTATTGCCTTATCGTAAATCAGATTCCATTCTCCCTCATTGAAATTTTTCAAATGTTTGAACGCGTAATGTGTTCGTTCGATATTTGATGGTATTCCTGATGCTAACAAAGCTGCCTCAATGAGAATAGTTCCGGAACCGCAGAAAGGATCAATCAATGTAGATTTACGGTCCCAACCAGACATGCGAACCAGTCCCGCTGCAACAACTTCATTCAAAGGCGCTTCTCCCGTACTTTGACGATATCCTCGCTGAAAAAGAGGTACTCCACTGGTATTGATCGAAATTACGCCTTCCTTTTCACGAACATATAGGTCAATCACCAATTGAGGCGTTTTTACCGAAACATCCGGACGATCCCCTACCTTATCGCGAAAAGTATCCACGATCGCATCTTTAACCAACAAAAAAGGAAATTGAGAATGTTTGAAAAGAGTCGAATTCACCGCACCTTTAACAGCAAAGGTTTTTCGAACATCGAACAAGGATGACCAATCGATCTTCATAGCCTCTTTGTAGAGGTCTTTTTCCTGCTTGATCTGAAAAGTGCGCAATTCAACCAAGACATTGATCGCACAGCGGCAATGCAAATTCAAAAAGTACACATCTTGCCAAGTACCTTCTAATTTTACGGCACGATTCAAACGTTCCTTAGGCTGATATCCCAATTCGATCAACTCAGATTCCAACACTTCTTCTAAACCGTAAAATGTCTTGACTACAATATTCAACATGATGTACTTTTAATATTTGCAAAAGTACTTCAAATGAATGCTTGGAAAACAGTTTGGCTCAAAATCCGGTAAAAAGCAGTCAATATTTGTATTTTTGTCCAAAACTAAACAACTTGAAGCCACTCGTTTTAACGATTTTCCTGTTCCTCTCCGGTATGGTCACTTGTTACGGACAAGGAGTAGGGTTGGTTTTAAGTGGTGGAGGTGCAGCTGGATTTGCTCACATCGGTGTTTTAAAGGCACTTGAAGAGAATAACATTCCTATCAATTACATCTCAGGAACTTCAGCTGGAGCCTTGGTTGGCGCTATGTATGCTTGTGGTTACAGTCCGGCTGAAATCGAAGCTTATGTAACAAGTGAAAAGTTTCAATTAATGACGCAGGGCGGCTTAGAAAGATCTCAAGAGTTCTTGCTACGCGAAGACGATCCGAATGCCAGCATGATGGGATTCTCCTTTGGTTTAGATAGTATTTTTAATAAATCGCTCCCAACCAATTTTATCCGTCCTGAGTTATTGGATTTTGAAATGATGCGCCTATTGGGAACTGTATCGGCTTCAAAAGAGGACAATTTTGACAGTCTTTTTGTTCCTTTTCGCTGCGTGGCAAGTAACATCGTTGCTAAAAGAGGCGAAGTTTTCAGGAACGGTCATTTAAATCAGGCAGTTCGGGCATCTATGACATTTCCATTTTATATCAATCCGATCAGGATCAATGGTGTGCTTTACTTTGACGGAGGACTTTACAATAACTTTCCGGCAGACGTTATTTATCAAGAATTTAATCCCGACTTTATAATCGGATCCAACGTTTCATACAACGCCTCTCCTCCTTCTGAAGACAATTTGATCTCTCAGTTGACGAATATGTTGGTCACGCCAACAAATTTTAATATCCCTTGTGAATCCGGAATATTGATTGAACCCAAAACCGACGTTCAAACATTTGATTTCAGCGAGGTCAAACAAGCCATTGAATCTGGTTATCAAAGTACACTACTATTGATCGATTCTTTGAAACAACTTATACCCTATCGAATCTCAAGTCAAGAACTGGACCTGAAAAGAAAGCAATTTCAGCAAAAAGTTTCAACATTGAAAGTTTCTGCAGTTGAGACAAAGAATAATCGAGCGAACAAAGAGAGTTATGTAAAGAACTCCATTTTAAAAGATGGAAAAGGAAAGACGCTGTCCGAAAGGGAGTTAGAGCGTCGTTACTTCCGTGCCTACGCAACTCAGGAGATCGATTATCTATATCCTACGCTAGAGCGCAAAGCGGATTCAACTTACAAAATGCAAATCGACGTTCGAGCGGCCAAACTTTTCAAAGCAGAAGTTGGCGGAATTGTGAGTTCCAGAGCGATCAACACTGGATTTGTTCAGCTATCAGCTATGCATCTCGGGAAATGGGCTACTTCCCTGAAAATGAACTCCTACTTTGGTAAATTCTACGGATCCGGAAAAGTGCAATTGAACTTCAATCTGCCCACCTCTTATCCAATGTCTTTGAGTACCTACCTCATTCTTAACCGTTTTGATTATTTCCGAAATTTCGCCACATTTTTCGAAGAAGTAAAACCCTCTTTTCTGGTACAAAATGAAGCATTCGCCGGAGCTCAATTGAAACTTCCAATCTTTAATAATTCCAAAACCGTGCTTGATTATAGATACATGGAATTGGAAGATTCGTACTACCAGACTGAAAATTTCACCAATAAAGACACCGCAGATTTGACGCGATTTTATGGACATGCGTTGAAATTTGAGCTGGAACAAAACTCCTTGAACAGAAAGCAATTTGCCAATGAAGGCCATTTATTGTCTTTCAGAATGCGTTACGTAAATGGTAAGGAACACAGCATTTCCGGATCTACCTCTCCAACAGCCTATGATTTCAGAAAGAACCACGAATGGATTCAACTATCGGGAACATTTCAAAGTTACCCGATCAGCACCAAGTTCTTCAGTTTAGGATTTACCGGAAATGCGTTGTTAACCAGTCAATCACTTTTTAAAAATTACACCGCAACCATTTTAAGTCTTTCTGCATTTGAGCCCCTTTCAGACATGCCCACCTTCTTTTTGCCGGAATACCGCGCATCCCAATATTTGGGCGGTGGAGCAAGCTTGATCTTTACTCCTAAAAAGAATTTTGATCTCAGACTCGACGGACTCTATTTTCAACCATTCAAACAATTGGTAATTTTGGATGACGGAGGATTTGGCTATACTAAACCATTCAAAGGTGAAAAATTGGCACTTGCCGGTTCGGCCATCTACCATTCGCCAATTGGACCGGTACGATTCACGTTGAATTACTTCCCGGATCAAAAATCCCCCTTCATTCTGCAATTCACATACGGATATATCATATTCAACGAGCGCGCGACAAGATAGCGGAACTTCGTAAGTTTCGATTAAATTTGCAGCTTCAAAAAAAATCACTTCTATGGGAAAAATCATCTGTGGCATTCAACAAATGGGAATTGGTGTTCCCGACGTTCAAAAGATCTGGAAATGGTACCGCGAACATTTCGGAGTGGATGTGCGCATCTTTGAAGAAGCTGCTGAAGCACCGTTGATGACGCGATACACCGGTGACACAGTGCATGCGCGTACAGCCACTTTGGCGCTTTCCATGGAAGGTGGAGGTGGATTCGAGATCTGGCAGTTCACTTCGAGAAATACGGAGAAATCTCCTTATCCAATTCAATTAGGTGATTTTGGACTCTATGCTTGCCGCATCAAATCAAAAGATGTAAAAGCTACGTACGCCTTTTTAAAGCAAAAAGGAGTTGATATTTTGTCTGAACCTCAAAAATTACCAAATGGCAGTTTGCACTTTTTGTTGAAAGATCCGAATGGCAATTTGTTTGACATCGTCGAAGGTTCTGGCTGGTTCATGGACACCAAATTTGAAGGCCAAACCGGGGGTGTTGCCGGTTCTATGATAGGCGTTTCTTCAATTGAAAAATCATTACCACTATATCAGAAAATATTGGGTTATGATAAAATCGTTTACGACATTACGGATACGTTCGCAGCATTCGATCAAGTACCAAATGGCAACACGAAAGTTAGAAGAGTCTTGTTGGAACACAGCGAAGTTAGACGCGGTCCTTTTGCACGTTTGCTGGGTCCAACCCAGATAGAATTGATCCAGGCAGTAGAGCGCACAGATGCCAAATCCATTTTCAAAGATCGCTATTGGGGTGACTGGGGATTCATTCACTTGTGTTTTGATGTTCAGGGCATGGATGATCTGCAAAAAGAGTGTGAAGCACTTGGATTTCCGTTCACTGTAGACTCAGGTAAAACCTTCGATATGGGAGAAGCAGGAGGTCGTTTCTCATATATTGAAGACCCCGATGGAACTTGGATCGAGTTCGTGGAAACGCATAAAGTTCCGGTCATGAAGAAATTAGGCTGGTATATTCATTTGAAGCATAAAAAGCCGGGAGCTTACCTTCCAAACTGGATGTTGCGTGCAATGCGTTTCAACAGGGTGCGAAAATGATTCTGTGGTAGTATCCATTGATTGAACACACCACCCATTTGCTAAGAAATAATTGTATTTTTGGGACAAATTGTATACTTATGAAACTTCTCCAACGATCGCTTTTTCCGCTATTAGCTCTACTTGTTTTGGGATTATCTTCTTGTAATGAAGATATCGACTTTGCGGGATCAGCATCTGAAGCACCAGTACTATATTGTTTATTAGATCAAGCTGATTCAATACACTATGTAAAATTGACACGTGCTTTTGCTGGAAATAACAATGCGGTTGAAGTGGCTCAAATCGCTGATTCTAATTATTATAACGATGTTTCAATCAAAGTTGAACAATGGGCAGGTTCTGATAAACTAGACGAATGGACCTTAAGCGATACTGTGATCACTGGTAAGAATCCGGGGGCTTTCTACAATCCCGACCAGAAAGTATATTATTTCAAAGAAAAGAATTTAAAATATGATTCATTGATCGTTACTCCAAACGGATCTAAGAATGTCGTATTGACCTACAAATTAATAGCAACCGTAAATGACGGAGATGGTTTTACAGTTACTGCAGAAACGAACTTGGTAAATGGCGGGGCAATCACATCTCCTTCCTATTTAGGAGCTTACAACTTTGTTAGTGTAAACAATGGTAGCACGAACTATTTGCAGCAATTGATCCGTGTGAATCCAGGAACTGCTGAAATTGTTGAAACTCGATTGCAAGTTTATTTTGATGAGTATTTTGCGGGTGTTCCTGTTGAGAAATCCTTCACTTGGAAACTTGGTAATATGACCAGTGAGTCATTTACTTCTTTGGGAGCGTCGTTCAAAGCAAATGGTGAAACGTTCTACAACCTCATCAAGCAAAACGCTACAAACGATCCAACCATCACAAAACGCGTATTGAAAAAGATCCGCTTGTATGCAACGTGTGGAACAAACGACTTGAGTAAGTATATCCTTGTGAACCAACCAAGTTCTTCCATTGCTCAAAACAAACCGACATTCACAAATTTATCTACAAGTGATGGTCGCCCTGTGATCGGAATTTTCTCTGCAAGAAACACAGTATTCCAAGAAAAAGTGAACTACGTATCTACAGCACCTTCGATTCGCGGCTTGGATAAGAATTCTATGCGTGAATTATGTACAGGACCAATAACGTTCAACTTATTGTTCTGTAGCGAACACATTACCGATCAAGCAGAAAGCTGGTACTGCTTCTAAGAGAATAAAACTGAATCCCGATTTTGATCGGGATTTTTTTTTGACTTTAACTACCTTTACATCATGAGTGAACGTCAAACATTGTTTGTGGATGTAATCCTACCCATTTCCCTGAGTCAGGAGTTTACATATCGCGTTCCTTATGATCTGAATCCAGAAATCCAATTATTTACGCGTGTAGTTGTCCCGTTTGGTAAAGGAAAACTGTATACTGGAATCGTTACGCGAATCCATGGCGAAGTTCCTACTCTTTACCAAGCCAAATACATCGAACATATCCTCGATGATGCTCCACTGATAACTGCCAAACAATACAAATTTTGGAATTGGATAGCACAGTATTATATGGCTCCCATCGGAGATGTAATGAATGCTGCACTCCCTTCTAATTTCAAATTAGCCAGTGAAACAAAAATTGTTATCCACCCAGATTTTGACGGGGACACTCAAAAACTGGATGATCGTGAATACATGATCATGGAGGCACTTTCCATTCAGGAAGTCTTAGATTTGAAAGAGATAAGTGCGATAGCCGGAATTAAGACCATTCAGCCCATCATCAAAAAGATGATGGAGAAAAAAATGATCCTGGCACAAGAAGAACTGAACGACAAATTCCAGGCGAAGACTGCTTTGTTCGTTATTTTGAATAAGGATTATTGCGATGAAGGGGCTCTGAACGAGCTATTTGTTCGCCTACAGGAAAAGAAAACTACTGCAAAACAGGAAGAGGCATTATTGATCTTGTTGCAAAAAGGCGGATTCTCTGACGGACAAGAACACCCTATTCTGCGCAAACAATTGGAAGATTCCGGAGTGAGTCTTTCCGCTTTGATGACCTTGGAAAAACAAGGTGTCTTGAGAACAGAACGCCTAGAGGTCTCGCGAATCCAACAAAGGGACCTGCAACAATACACTTTTCCTGAATTAAGTGCACATCAAACTTCGGCGCTTGAGACTATCAAAGATCAATTCGACGAACTAGAAACGGTTTTACTTCAAGGAGTAACCGGTTCTGGTAAAACGGAGATTTATATTCATTTGATCAAGGATTTTCTGGACAGAGGAAAACAAGTTTTGTTCCTTGTTCCAGAGATCGCATTAACAACCCAGCTTATTCAGCGTTTGTCTGCTTACTTCGGACAACAGATAGGAGTTTATCACTCCCGATTCAATGCCAATGAGCGGGTGGAGATCTGGAACAAAGTTTTGGAAAACAATCCAAGTCAATTCCGATTGATAGTAGGTGCCCGCTCTTCAATTTTCTTGCCTTTTCAAGATCTTGGTTTGGTGATCGTAGATGAGGAACACGAAGGAAGTTATAAACAACACGACCCTTCGCCACGCTACAACGGTCGCGATATGGGAATCGTTCTGGCGCATTTTTTCAAGGCAAAAACGGTCTTAGGATCAGCTACTCCTTCAATCGAAACATTTCAAAACGCCCGTGAAAAGAAGTACGGTCACGTTTTATTGACCGAGCGCTATTCCCAAGTTCAAATGCCGGAGATCTGTTGTGCTAACATGAAAAAAGAAAGGCTTCACAAAACGGTCAACGGTCACTTCTCCAAATTCCTATTGGAGGAAATGAAGGCTGCTTTGGAACGCAACGAACAGATCATTTTGTTTCAAAACCGCCGTGGATATACGCCTATCTGGACCTGTGAATTGTGTGGTTATTCGCCCATGTGCAAAAACTGCGACACGACGTTGAATTATCACAAGCATAGTAATATATTGAAATGTCATCATTGTAGCTATCAGACAGCACCGATTGGCACCTGTCCGGCCTGTGGCAGCAACCGGTTGAAAATGTTGGGATTTGGTACAGAGAAAATCGAAGATGATCTTCAGTTATTGATGCCTGACGTTCGGATAGCGCGCATGGATTTTGATTCAACACGTTCTAAAAATGCCTATCTACAGATCATTCAGGATTTCGAGAACAGGAATGTGGACATTTTGATTGGAACACAAATGGTTGCTAAAGGCTTGGACTTTGATCATGTTGGTCTCGTTGGAATATTAGACGCTGATCTATTGATCAATAAAACGGATTTTAGAGCATTCGAACGCGGATTTCAACTGATGAGTCAGGTTGCAGGTAGAGCTGGACGCAGAAACAAACGCGGTAAAGTGGTCATTCAAACCGGAAATCCAGATCATTGGGTGGTTCAGAAAGTGATGCAACACGATTACGAAGGCTTTGCGATCAATGAATTGGTGGAGCGAAGAAACTACCATTATCCACCTTTTTACAAATTGGTGCAATTTACGATCAAGCATAAAGATCAAAACCTCGTGAATGAGGCAGCTGATCATTTCGGCAAACAATTGCGTGCGGTTTTCCATGAACGTGTCTTAGGTCCAGAATTTCCAGTTATTCCGCGCATTCAGAATTATTATCTCAAAGAGATCTTAGTGAAGATTGAACAAGAAGCTCCACAGAAAAAAGTAAAGGAACGCCTTCACGAATTAACGGATCAATTCTTCAGCGTTCCTCGTTTCAAATCAATTCGCTTGATTATAAACGTTGACCCCGTTTAACCCAGGTATGTCTTAAGCATCCGGCTCCGGGAGGTATGTTTTAATCTACGAATAGCTTTTTCTTTTATTTGTCTTACACGTTCTCTGGTCAAATCGAATAGGTCACCAATTTCTTCTAAAGTCAAGGGATGTCTTCCATTAAGTCCGTAATACAAGCGTACAACATCTCCTTCTCTACCAGTCAAGGTTGACAAAGACCGCTCGATTTCACGACGCAGTGATTCTTTAACCAATTCGGATTCTGGACTCGGTAAGTCATCATTTGGCAATACATCATACATACTGCTTGAACTTTCTTCGCCTTCCATCAATGGTGCATCCATCGAAATGTGACGTCCTGTATTCGCCATGGATTGACGCACATCGTCTACGCTGATCTCTAAATGCTCTGCTAATTCTTCAGCTGAAGGTGGGCGTTCAAAGCGTTGCTCCAATTCCCCATACGCGCGATTGATCTTATTGATGCTTCCAATCTTGTTCAAGGGCAAACGCACAATCCGCGCTTGTTCTGCCAAGGCTTGTAAAATTGATTGACGAATCCACCAAACAGCGTAAGAAATGAATTTAAAACCGCGCGTTTCATCAAAACGTTCTGCTGCTTTGATCAGACCAACATTTCCTTCATTGATAAGATCCGGCAAAGACAAGCCTTGGTTTTGATATTGCTTGGAAACAGAAACCACAAAGCGCAAATTTGCTTTAGTGAGGCGTTCCAGTGCAGCCTTATCACCTTGCTTGATGCGACGTGCCAATTCCACCTCTTCATCTGCTGAAATCAATTCAACCTTGCCTATTTCTTGTAAGTATTTGTCTAGTGAAGCCGTTTCTCTGTTGGTAACTTGCTTAACGATCTTTAATTGTCTCATGGCTCAAACAGTTGATTTCTAATACTAATAACGTTAATATGATGTAAAAAGAAGTGTAAGGTTGTAGGAATTTTCGCGTCAATGAATAAATCGGGCTTAACTTCGTACGAAATGGTCATTACGGTGAAAATTTATCTGTACGGTTTAATACTATCTTTGCACATAAGTTTAAATCATAAAAAGGTAACATGCGCGTCTTAATGGTTTGTTTAGGAAATATTTGCCGCTCTCCTATGGCCGATGGCTGGCTGCGGCACAAAGCAGCAAAATATGACCTCGACCTTTTGGTCGATTCAGCCGGAACTTCGGGATATCATGTCGGAGAAAAACCTGACCCACGTATGCGTAAATGGGCATTACAATACGATGTAGATTTGGAGCCGTTGCGCGCTCGCCAATTTACGGTAGACGACTTCGATCGTTTTGATACCATTTTTGCTATGGATCGTTCGAATCTGCAGAATATATTAAAATTGGCTCGTACAGATGCCGACAAGCAAAAAGTAAGATTAATGCTGAATGAATTAAATCCAGGAGAAGATCAGGAAGTGCCCGATCCTTACTATGGAGGAACCGATGGCTTTATCCATGTGATAGAACTGCTCGATAAAGCTACTGATGCATTCTTACGCAACGAAAAACTAATTTCATAACATGAACGGCAACATTTATCTCTTACCAAATACCCTCGGTGGAGAAACTACCACAGACATCATTCCTCAGGGAGTAGCAGAAATCGCAGTGAATATTCGTCATTTCGCGGTTGAAGAGATCAAGTCGGCACGACGGCTACTACGCAAAATGGACCGCAATTTTCCGATTGACGAGTCCAATTTTGTGGTATTGAACAAACATACACAAGCGCATGAGATCCAAGGATTGTTCAAAGTCTTAAAAGCCGGTCAACATGTTGGTATTATTTCTGAAGCCGGCTGTCCGGGAATTGCAGATCCTGGAGCCATGCTGGTGAATTTGGCACATGAAAAAGGCATTCATGTTTCACCTATGGTTGGACCAAGTAGTATTCTACTTACCTTGATCGGGAGTGGAATGAACGGTCAAAACTTTACTTTTCACGGATATTTGCCAAAAGATCAACGCGATCGTGTCAAGAAATTGAAAGACATGGAGATCCGAGTTCGCAAGCATGGAGAAACCCAATTGTTCATGGACACACCTTTTCGCAACATTCATGTGCTCGAAGATTTACTGAACGAATTACAGGATGATACTGCATTGTGTATTGCCTCTAACCTCACGTTGCCAACGCAAATGATCCGTACACTTTCTATCAAAGATTGGCGTGAAAATGCGTATGATATTGGTAAGATTCCGGTTATGTTTGCTTTGGGCAGAAGAGAATTATAAGCCGCGAGCTTTCTTAATGTTTTCGTACGCTTCTTGTATGCGTTGGAATTTTTCCTTCGCTCCTTTTTGGTATTCTTCACCCAGTGAAGCTACTTTATCCGGATGGTAGCGAACAGCCATTTTTCGGTAGGCTTTCTTGATGTCATCATCACTTGCAGAGCTTTCTACACCAAGAATCTCGTAATCAGCATCCAAGTTTTGTTTGAACATTCCTTGTACAGATCGGAAATCCATTGGTGGAACTTGAAGCAAATGCGCTAAGTGTTGAAGCGTTGCTACCTCTTGATCCGTTACTTGCCCATCCGATTGTGCAATTCCAAATAAATAGTGCAACAATTGAATGCGAATTTCTACCTGAGCGCGGATGCGGATATCCGCACAAATCTGTTCGATTGGAATAGACGGTGCGTCCAAGAATTGCTTCAGGGTTTGCAGATGATGGGTATTGAACTGTGGTCCGAACTGCTGTTGCAGAAAAGCTTTCACGAAGTTTAACTCAGATTTCAGAACCTTGCCATCACTTTTCATGATGTAAGCTGATAGCGCCAACAATTGCGTCGGGAAATCGTAACGCTGGGTTTGCTGACGATAATAATCAAAGATATCTTCGAATGAACCTGAACGTTGACCACCCTGCTGAGCGGCACGTCTGGCACGTGCTGAAGCATCGATTACCCCGCCGATAATGAATCCTATGATCCCACCAAAAATGCTTCCTCGAAAAAGCACAAATCCCAAAAGGGCAAAAACAATACTATACACGTAGTAAAATTAAGCGCAAACTCCCGTCCAAACCGAGAAGGACGGGAGCGCACGATGATTATATAAATTCTATACTTCTTTCGATAAACTTACTCAGTTCTTCTCCTTTCAGCATACCTTGAGAAAGCAAAGCCAAGTCTGTCAATTGCTTCACTTTTGTAGTCTTGTCCTCACCATTTTCCGTTGAAAGCAAAGCGCCGACCTTTTCGTGATTGCTATTAACCACCAAATTGTAAGTTTCCGGGAATGCTCCAAAGAAACCACCCCCACCTAACTTTTGTTGCTCCATCATACGACGAATGAACTCAGGTTGTGTAATGATGATCGGGGCATCTGTTTCGCTCATAGATTTGAATTCAACTTTGAACTTCTGTGCGTCAACTGCTGATTCAAACAATGGTTTCAATGACTGTTGCTGCTCTTCAGACAGCTTACTTGGCAATTCACCTTCTTTCTGGATCAATTGATCCAAAGTATCCGCATCGACGCGAGCAAAAGAGATATTTTCAAAAGTTTGCTCCATTTTGGAGATCCAATGCGGAGCCAACGGTCCGTCAACTACCGCCACTTGATAGCCGCGGTCTTTTGCCTGTTTCACGAAACTGAAATGCTCGTCGACATGGTGTGTATACAACACCACAACTTTTCCATTCTTATCGGTTTGCAAAGGCGCGATCTGCTCCTTGTACTCCTCCATAGTGAAGTACTTACCTTCCGTATTTTTCAACAAGGTGAATCCTTTGGCTTTTTCAGCGAACTTATCTTCAGTAAGCATTCCATATTCCACGAACACCTTTAAATCGTCCCATTTCGCTTCAAAATCAGCACGGTCTTTTTTGAACATTTCCGCCAATTTATCAGCTACTTTTTTCGTGATGTGTGCAGAGATCTTCTTCACGTTACCATCGCTCTGTAGGTAAGAGCGAGAAACATTTAGCGGGATATCCGGTGAATCGATAACACCGTGTAACAAGGTCAAGAATTCTGGAACTATTTCAGCCACAGAATCTGTGATAAACACCTGATTGCTATACAAATTGATCTTATTGCGTTGTACTTCCACATTCTCTTTGATCTTTGGGAAGTATAAAATCCCTGTCAAATTGAATGGATAGTCCACGTTCAAATGAATATGGAACAATGGATCTTCAAAACTCATCGGATACAACTCGCGATAAAACGCGGCATAATCCTCGTCTTTCAGATCTACCGGAGCTTTTGTCCATGCAGGAGACGGATTGTTGATCTGATTCGGAACATCGATAGAAACGCGCTTGATCTTACCGTCATCATCTTTCTCGCCTTCCGGGGAATCGATATACTCCACGCGAGTACCAAAAACAACCGGAATTGGCAAGAATTTACAGTACTTGTCTAAAATTCCCTGAATACGCGACTTCTCTAAAAACTCGGCACTTTCGTCGTTGATATACAATACGATATCTGTTCCACGATCCGCCTTTTCAATTTCCGAAATCGTGTATTCCGGAGAACCGTTACTTTCCCATTGTACAGCCTGCGCACCTTCATAGCGCGCCAAGGTGCGGATCTGCACTTTTTCTGCCACCATGAACGCTGAGTAAAAGCCCAATCCAAAGTGTCCGATGATGCTTTCTGCACCTTCTTTTCCTTCATACTGTTTCACGAATTCTTCTGCACCGGAAAAAGCGATCTGATTGATGTACTTATCGATCTCCTCGGCTGTCATTCCAATTCCTCGATCACGAATGGTAAGGGTTTTGGCTTCTTTGTCAAGAATGACTTCAACCTGAAGATCTCCCATCTCCCCTTTGTATTCGCCAGTTGATGCCAACACCTTTAATTTTTGTGAAGCATCTACTGCATTCGAAACCAATTCACGTAAAAAAATCTCGTGGTCCGAGTACAAGAACTTTTTAATGATCGGAAAAATATTTTCCGTTGAAACATGAATTTGTCCAGTTTTCATAATCCTTTTGAATTTGCCGGCAATAGTCAAGCTTTGTGCCAAATCACAGAAACTGACAGATTGACAGCAAACGGGAACAGAAGTCAGAAACAAACGAATAGTGTTTGGTTCAAAAGACCAATTCTTGATGATAAATGAATGAACTTGACTCTACCTGAATGCAATAGGTTCCATGCGCGAATTCTGATAACCGAATAGAATCTCCATTTGCATTTAAAGTCTGTTCTCGGATCAATTTTCCACCGAGATCAAAGATGCGCACTTCTATCGGAAAGTGTGGACTATCAACGTTCACACTCAACACACCGTTATCGTTCGTTATAGTGATTTCTTTATCCAAGGAGGTAACTGTTTCGGCATTTAACAGACACAATGGTTCCACCGCCGTAGTTTCTTGAAAAACTCCGTTGTTGACCGACCAATAAAACCAATCTGCCGCATTTACCGGTTTCCAATTATTCATTACAAACAAATTCAACCCGGTTTGTGTACCTCGGATACGGCAAACTGAAAGTGCCTCTCCAACACGATTCCAAGTAAGCGGCACACTCATCGAGCAGGTTTCAGGAACGTTATTGCTCAAGGCGCAATTTGGAGAAATAAAGTATGCATTATCTTCGTAGTTGGGAAAATCTCCAAATACACGGGCTGTATCATTGGCAATACAAACTGCCACATATTCATCACAAGCAATACCTTTATAATTGTGGTTGAGATCAGTCAATAAACGTCCTAAAAAAGCCGTTGTACGCCCTCTTCTATCGGGGTTATCGAAATGGGTATCCGTAATGATTCCGTTGAGTGGTTCGTTGCCTAAAAACGTCAATGTATCAACTGTTAAATTGGATGCAAATGGATCTAAAAGTGCCTGAGAGGAGGTGATGGTTCCATTTTGTGCCGTGAAATATGCTTGTCCTTGAATTGCCATCCCGGCACTTGTTCCACCAATGACTATGTTTCTCGTCTGAACTGCCAGACGAATCAAACTATCAACAGGAGTATTTCGCCAAAAGCTGATGTATTCCCATTGATCACCTCCAGCAAACCAAATGGCTTCTGCCTCCTGAATACGTTGATGTATGTAGGTTTCCTGACTCGCCGAAGCGTTGTTACACACGATAGTCTCGACCGAATTTAGAGTAACTCCAAGATCTGTATAGAAATACGCATTGTATCCATCTGAACCGGAAGTGCGCAGTACCAAAACATCTCCTCCGGAAGCCCGTTCTAAGAACCAACGCATGGCATTGTCATTTTCCGTGGCTCCTCCCATGAGACAAACGCCTCCAAGAGGATAGGCTATAATGCTTTGATTATTTCCACTTCTAAAGCTTGTGTAAGGCTGAGCCAAAGCACCAAAAGCACAGCATATTAAGATACAAACCACAAAATTTCGCACGTGTAGCATAGGAAGTGTTTTCCCAAATATACAGAATCAAAATGGGGATACTGATCTTAGATCCAAGATTTTAGTGCTGGTAGACGGCTACTAGTTACAGCAATTAAATTATCGTGTTCCGGAAGATCTTCTTCAGAAAGTATACGAATCAATTTTCCACGACGCTCTTTGGTAGCAGGATGTTTCCAAAATTGATAGTCACCAAATTGTTGAATTACCTGCATAACATCGCTTCCAGCTGCACCTTTTTCGTTTTCTCTCAGGGTACTGATCTCAAAAATAAAGATCGGTTGCTGCTTTGCAAACCAGTGCGAACCGCCTTTCAATACTTGTGGTTCCAGACCCTCTACATCAATTTTCACAACAGCTAGTGGAGTTTCAGGATCAAACAAGCGATCTAAGGTTTCTACTTGAACTTCAATTCCCGGAGTATCATCCTGCGACAAAAGTGATGCTCCTCCCCGATTGACTTTCCAATTTTCAAACAATCGTGCCGTTCCAGGTTCATCAGAAACAGCAACACCATAGATCTCGACGCAATTAGCCTGATTCAACTCTACGTTATGTTGCAAGATTGGTAAGGTATGTGGATTCGCTTCGATGGCAATCACGCGTCCTTCCTGCCCTACTGCTCTCGCTCCAACGAGTGTCATCCAGCCAATGTTGGCTCCGATATCCAAAAAAGTATCTCCCGGTTTTAATGCCTGCTGCAAGAAATGAACGGTTCCTTCTTCATAAGTCCCCTGCAGAAAAAGCGCTAATTCCACACCTTTATCTTTTGCAGGATCGATCAGAAGTCGCACACCGTGAATGGTCTGCAATTCATGTTTTTCTTGCTTGTCAGCATTCGGGATCAAAACCTTTGGAAGCCAAGCAGCCAAGCGGCGCACTCCTTGTATATCCCAATTGCGGATCATCGCCATCAATTGATGACGTAGTAAAAAGGATCTTTGTGGGACAGACATAATTCAAATTTGATTTCTGAAATTAACGATATTTCTCAACCCGTGATTAACAATCAAACTTTTAAAATTAGTTCGTACCCAATATCAATTTTTTAGTGACTGATTGGTCGAGCTGTATAAAATACATTCCATAAACCAATTCATTTGGCAATGAAAATTTGTTCACACCTTCAACCAAACTCAATTCTGTACAAAGTATTTCTTGACCTAACACATTTGTTATTTTCACATGTGAATTCAAGTAAGAAATATTGGTAAGGTTTATAAATATTGAATTTATATCCGAACCAATTATTTCAAGATATCGGGAATTTTCATCAACGTTTATTGTAGATTGTATTTTGATTTTGATCACCCCAACATTATCGGTCTCATCCGATTCAAAGACAGAATCATTCTCATCTATGTAAAAGAACACATAATAAGTGTTCTGATTGTATGGCACAACGCAATCTAAAGTAATATTTGAAGTAGCTGAATTCTGATTTAACACACCAATATCCGACTGACTTCCGATCAAGGAATCAGTTGCCTCAAATTGGTCATTTTCCGACCAATAAAAAACAGTTTTAAAATCACCTCCGTCCAAATATCCGGCGTTTTCAACACTATAATTGAGCCCAACGTTTAATGCATTATCAAGAATTGTTATTGAATCCAATATATTTTCCGGTCTGTAGTTTACAAATGCATCAAAATGTATTTTAAATGATCCAGTATTATTCACCTCGATGCTTTCTTTCACATTGTTTTCCGTATCGACTTGGTAAAATATATAATATGTCTGATTGGCAATGGGCACAGGGTATATCAATGAAATCTGATCAGCCAGAGTATCATTCATAAGAATTGGCGCAAGATTGACAGAGTCAAGTAAGATATCATTTGAGTCCAAGTATTCATCTGATGACCAATAGAACTTAGTTTTACTATCACGTCCAATTTTATCACCGATATTCGAAATCGAGTAATTAAGATCGATAGTTGGAACGCTGATATTGGCAGCAACATCGACCATACTATCTAATGGATGATAATCCAGTTGAATTCCTTCAATTAAAAAATTATCCATTCGCATTCCATGAGGCACATTTGCTTGAGTCTCGTTCGCTTGAAAGGTAAATTGTAACACGACGTTTTTCTCACCACGCAAAAAGGTTAAGTCGAAATAGGTAGAATCAAGAATTGCTGTATCCGAATATATGTCAGAAAACCACCAAATGGAAGGTGAAAAATTATACCAATTGTGATGTGCACCATATTGAGGAGTTAACACTGTAAAATGATCTCCACCATCAGTTGAAAATTGCATTTGACCTCCACCCAACGAAAGTGGCAAGTTTCCTCCAGCACAAAACAAATCAAATGAAAGCTTGACACTATCAACATGTTCAAAACTAAATGCAGGCGATTGCAAGAAAAATTTCGGAGCAGAATATCCATTTCCAAATGTGCTTCTATCGGTAAACCATTCCCCAGATCTTTTATACGAAAAATACAGCGGTTCTCCTGGTGCTATTTGATTTCGAAATCGCAAGTTTGAAATTGTATCTCCGTAAGGACCTTTCGAATATTGGTACCAACCATCTACGATCGTGTCGTTGAAATCATTGAAATAAGGATATTCGTGAATGCTATCCAGTGCCAAATTCCAAAACCCAGTATTATTTGATTCATTTGATTCAATATTCGAATTGTTTGGATCAATCGAATAAATCAAATACTTGTAGTCGCCTAAATTCGGTGGTGACTTGAATTTACGATTAACATATGAATTCAAATCTGGTCGGATTGATTTTAAATAAGTAGTCCCTAACAAATAATCAGAAGCATCCAATGTTGTATCGATAGATGTGTAGAATTTTAAAGTAGAAGCATTACTTATAGCTAACCCATTATTTTTGACCCACATATAAAAAGCAACACTGTCTCTCAGAGAACTGATCATTAATGCTTTTTTGTATTCTACGGTCAGATCGACAAACGATTCCGAAATTCCAAAATTATCAATGAGTGCTCCACCTTTATGAAGGTAATCCAAATCAGGTTGATTGTAGGTATTAAAATCCGTTACTAAATTATACCGAAACTGGACGCTAGTTTGACCTGCTAGTGGAGTAACATCTAATACATATCGGGTATTTCTACTTGCATCTTTTCCATTATACTGATCAACCGTAGCAAACACATTCTCAGGACCATGTTGGAACATTTTAATGGTCGTATTAGGCAAATAGTAATTTAGATCATTACCGAAACCATTTTCTGTAACAGAATAGTACCATCGATTATATGAACGATTTGTTGTGTCCAAAACTTGCCATGTTGCACCTCCATCAATCGAATAACTCATATTCGTGTTTGCATTGTAACAACTGCAATTACCATCTGCATCCAAGAGCATATCGAAAAATATCACAGGATGCTGCGCATTCGAGAAATCAAATACAGGAGTATACAAATGCATACGGCTTAAAGGAGAGACATACCCTGAATCATTACTCGTGTAAAAGGCCTTTACTCCTGAAAAAGCCGTGTCAAAAGCCACACCATATGGAGTTCCCCACTTCCAGTCGTCCTCGGATAAGGAAGAGTTATGGTGCCAGCCGTCCGTTGTATTTTCGAAATCCGTGAAAAACGGAACTGTTTCATGTTGGTTTTGATAGATCGTGAAATACCCAAAATTGTTATACTCTCGTGTTTCTGAAATCACGGAATCTGAATCCAGAAAATAGAATAAATAATAGCGCCCGGGTTGAGTTGTTGGTTTTGTAAACACATAATTCACCCAATTGGCAGAACTTAGATATGCTATGTTTTCCACTTTAAAACCAACATATATATCAGAAGCATCAAAAATGCTATCACTTGACCAATAAAACTTTGTTATTGTGGTATCGGCAGAAACATTACCCGAATTATTAGTTAAATAGTATTTCAGATTACAAGTTGACTCTGATGATGATGTATTTCTATTACTAATATCGCGTTCAATACTCAAATCAGCTTTATCTGAACCTACATAGAAATCATCAATGGAAATTCCCTCAATACTATTTTGATTATCCATATACTTCACCCGAAATTTCGTTGCTGAAGATACAAGTGATACCGGCAAGTATATCATATAATCATGCCATTCACCGTCATATGTGTCGTTTAGATAAACTAAATCAGTCCATGTACCACCACAATCCGCACTTGCTTGTAACACAATAAAAACTGAAATATTCGATGTTGATTTGTAATAAAAGCTAACTACTGGATCTGTAACTCCAACTAAATCAAAATATGGCGACTCCAAGTATTGTGTATTACATGAGTAACCGCATGGTACCTGAGCAATTATGGATTTGCTGGTGTGCCAAGCATTCAATCCAGAATGTGCTTTTTCTAAATAATGTGAATATCCGGCCCCTCTTTCCCAATATAACAAACCAGTATTTTCTAGATAAGTTTTCCAATTTGATGTAGTAGATTCAAAATCATCAGAATAGGGTGCTTCAAAAATAGAATCAAGATGTAAGATGGCAAATCCAACATTATCGTTTTCAACATCTTCATTCAAAACATTTGTTGCGTCGTGTTGATAGAAAATGTAGTAATCACCAGCATTTAAATTGGGAATCATGGAGAATGTTTTGTCCCATTGTACACTCGCATTGATGTTTCCAACTCGCGTACCCAAGAATAGATCTCCCGCATCAAGAATATTGTCAACTGAAAAGAAATACTTTGTTGTATTGTTATATGATTGGGTGTAAGCATTATCGTATTCTATTAAAGTAGATACAGTAAAACCCGCACAATTTTGAGAGCTTTCAATTGTGTCACCTTGGGTAGCATAAACATTATAATACTCTTGCTTAATGGCAAAATCATCAATTAACCACCCATCCCCATCAGGATAGTTAGAGACAAATCGAAAACGAAACATTACGTTCGATTGCCCCTGCAATGAACTTAAGTTAATAGCAGATTTGTAAAATGTATTCGCCGTGCCATTTGTGAAACCAGAAGCTGTTTGCCAGTTTTTCTTCAAAGTTGTTGCCGGGTTAAACACAGTCCATGACACACCATTATTTACAGAATATTCGAGAAAATAATTGGCCACAGATGAAGAATGCCTTTTTTGTATGAAACTCAATGAAAAATTGGACGGAATACTTGTCAAATCAAAGGAAGGAGTGACCAGCACTCGGGAAGAATACCCTGTGTAGCCACCATCAATATTTGTTTTCCAGGCGCTTGGAACAGTGTATGCTGCATTAAAAACGAGACCAGATGGTGTTCCTAGTTCCCAGTCATCTGTGCCTGAAAGTGCTGAATGACTCCATCCGTTTCCACTGGTCGGACTATCAAAGGTATTTACATAAGGAACGGCCAATTGCCCGAAACTCACGTATAAATTCAACATCAAACATAATAAGGCGCATAGTTTCATAGTTCGTGGTTAAATTAGAAAAAAATGTATGCTCGTCTAAGCATACATTTCTGCTTGGGCAGCTGCAATCTTCTCGTCCGCCAAATAATCGTCGTACGGCATCATTTTATCTATTGTTCCGTTAGGAGTGATCTCAATGATGCGATTTGCTACAGTAGACACCAATTCGTGGTCATGAGAAGTAAACAAGATCGTTCCGGCGAAATCCACCATTCCATTATTTAAAGCAGTAATTGACTCCAAATCTAAGTGGTTGGTTGGTTCGTCCATCATCAACAAGTTTGCTTTTGCCAACATCATGCGAGACATCATACAACGTACCTTTTCCCCTCCTGAAAGTACTGTTGCGCTTTTCAAGGCTTCTTCTCCAGAGAACAACATGCGTCCTAAGAAACCACGCAAGTTCACTTCTTCTTTCTCCTCGTCGGTTTGAGCGTATTGACGCAACCAATCAATCAAAGACATCTTTGTTTGAAAGAATGAAGAGTTGTCATTCGGCAAATAAGCTGTTGTGATCGTTGTACCAAAAGTAAAATCACCCTTATCTGCTTTCATATTGCCATTCAAAATCTCGAAGAATTGTGTGATCGCAATGGAGTTTTTCGAAACGATAGCCACTTTGTCTCCTTTATTCAAGGTAAATGAAAGGTCTTTAAACAACACCTCGCCTTCATGCGACTTTGTCAAACCGGAAACTGTCAACAATTGATTTCCTGCCTCGCGTTCTTGGTGGAACATGATTCCCGGATAACGACGTGAAGAAGGTTGAATTTCTTCCAGATCCAATTTTTCGATCAACTTACGACGACTTGTTGCTTGTTTCGATTTAGAAGCATTGGCAGAGAAGCGCGCGATGAACTCTTGTAATTCTTTCTTCTTATCCTCTGCTTTCTTGTTCTTATCCGCACGTTGACGCGCTGCCAATTGCGAACTTTGATACCAGAACGTATAGTTTCCTGTAAATAAATTGATCTTTCCGAAGTCGATATCACACACGTGTGTACATACCGTATCCAGGAAGTGACGGTCATGTGACACAACAATCACCGTATTTTTAAAATCCAACAAGAAATCCTCCAACCAAGAGATGGTCTTCAGATCCAAGTCATTCGTAGGCTCATCTAGTACAAGCACATCCGGATTTCCAAATAATGCTTGTGCCAACAAGATTCGAACCTTATACTCAGATGGAACATCGGACATTTTCATGTAATGCTTGCTCTCATCGATTCCCAAATTACTCAAAAGGGTTGCGGCATCGGTTTCAGCATTCCATCCTTCCAGATCAGCAAATTCAGCTTCTAATTCAGCAGTGCGCATTCCATCTTCATCTGAGAAGTCTGGTTTTGCATACAACGCATCCTTCTCAGTCATGATCTCGAACAAACGCTTATGGCCCATGATCACAGTTTGAAGAACTTCGTATTCATCAAATGCAAAATGGTTCTGACTCAATACAGCCATTCGTTTTCCCGGCTCCAACTCTACTCTTCCGGTTGTTGGGTCCTGCTCGCCTGTAAGAATTTTCAAGAAAGTGGATTTACCGGCACCATTTGCGCCAATTACACCATAGCAGTTCCCATCTGCAAACTTCAGGTTTACATCATCAAAAAGTGTTCGCTTACCAAATTGAAGGGATAAATTGTTAACTGAGATCATTATTCCGTTGAATTAGGCTGCAAAGATAGTGTCTTTCTGGCAATTAATCACCGCGAAAAAAAGCAAACTAATTCGCACCTTTGTATCATGAAGATTTGGTTTGTAACATTCGGCTTGTTTTTCTCGCTTAGCGGAAGTGCTCAAGATTCAACAGCCATAAACGATACGGTGCACTATGAACTAGTAGCCTACTTAGATAGCTATATCGGATTCAACACGAGTCAAGACATTTTAGGAACAGCGCCATATTTTGTCAGTCATAACAGTCTGAATCAAGTCGGGATCAATGTTGCCTTTCTTTCAGTATCTTTTAATCACCGTTTAGTACGTGGTAAACTGACACCTGGATTTGGAACCTATTTCAACGAGAATTACGCGCAAGAAAAGGCTGCAAATCGCATGATCATGGAAGCTAATGTTGGTTTTGCTCTTTCACCAAAACGCGGAATATGGCTTGATGCCGGCGTACTTCCCTCACCTTACACCAACGAAACTGCTGTTTCAAAGGATCATTTGTGTTATTCGCGTGCCTTGGCCGGTGAATACGTACCGTACTATTTGACAGGTGTTCGCTTGACTGTTCCACTAGCTGATAAATTCACATTATACGCAGCCTATTACAATGGTTGGCAGCAAATTACCGATAAAAACAATCGCCCTGCAGGCGGCCTTCAGGTTGAATACAGACCGAATGCTAAAAACCTGATCAGTGTGGACGCTTATGCCGGTGACGAACGTTACGCCAATGATCCAAGCTACCGCATGCGTTATTTGATCGATGCCTACTGGTTATACAACATGAATGGCAAATGGAGTGTGAGTGCTTGTGCCTATTGGGGAATGCAAGAAACCAATTTGATTCCTGCCAGAGACAATGCATGGTATCAAGGAAACGTTGCTCTGAGACGAACTTTTAAAAATGGATGGTCTTTAAGCAGTCGTGCTGAGGTATTTTCGGATCCTAACTTGGCGATCTTGCCCTACCAAATGAATCAACCCTTTACTAACACTTCGTTAGGAAGCGGCACGATCTCGGTCGGCAAAAAAATGGGCGACATCGGTTTACTCCGTTTAGAAGGAAGATACTTCTATGCAAACCAAGAAGTTTTTGAAAACGGCAGCAGACCAGACGCTTTTTGGGGCTTGATCTCCTTTACAGCCTGGTTGAACAAGAAAGGACAGCTTTAACGCATCCAGTGCAGGTTTCGGGAATACATGAGTATGAAAATCCCTGAAATGATCGATCCGAAAATTGGTTGGATAACCGGTACCGATTCAGCCGGAACGATTACGTAAACTGAAAATACAGAGATCAAATTGTAGATCACGTAACTGTGAAAACCAATCTTTTTACCGTGCCACATCCAAAGAACCCCCAAGTAACCTGCGATCAATCCTAAAGCAGTTAGCAAAGTGGTAGTCCAGAAATGTTCGTTTAAGGCAAAGTTCATTTCATTCAGTTGATCGATCATATCGGCCAAACCAGGACTTCCAAGTGTGCGCATTTCATTGGCTTGTTGTGTCAATTGAGCAGAAACTTCCTCCAGTTCATTCAATGCAGGCGGACCAGACAACATCCCTGTTATTAGAAGTATCCCATTGAATCCGATGGTAATAAATGAAAGTATACATAACACTTTCAGGAATACCGGTCTAGTTGTTTGATTCCTTTCCATTACCATCCAGATTTTACAAACTGCTTACTTGCTTCCATTAATGGGTGCAAGTAACAATCCTTCTCCACAAAAGGAACTACTTTTCGGTAAGCCTCAACAATTGCTTCTTGTTTGCTTCCTGAGCGAAGCGGACGTCGAAATTCGATTGCTTGAGCCGCGTGTAACAATTCAATTCCTTGGATCGCAAAACAGTTTTCGATCACACGCGCCAACTTGGTTGCTGCATTTGCCCCCATTGAAACGTGATCTTCCTGACCATTGGATGAATCAATCGTATCCACACTCGCCGGTGTACACAACTGTTTGTTTTGACTAACAATAGCAGCACACGCATATTGGGTGATCATAAAACCGGAGTTCAATCCTGGATTTGCCACCAAAAATGCCGGCAACTCTCGAGTTCCGCTAATGCTTTTATAGATTCTTCTTTCTGAAATGCTTCCTAATTCAGCCAAAGCAATTGCCAAAAAGTCCATCGCCAACGCCAAAGGCTGTCCGTGGAAATTACCCGCTGAAACTACTAAATCGTCTTCTGGGAAGATGGTAGGATTATCCGTTACCGCATTTATTTCTCGTTCCACCACATTTGCTGCGTATTCTATTGCATCATATGAAGCTCCATGAACTTGCGGGATGCAGCGGAAAGAATACGGATCTTGAACGTGTGCTTTTGTTTGCTTCGCAATCTCGCTATCCGCTAAGAGTCCTCTAAAAATCTCAGCCGTTTTGATCTGACCAACCTGATTACGGATCTCATTCACTTGTTTTCCAAATGGCTCTACCCTTCCGTCATAAGCATCCAGAGAGATCGCTGCTACTTCATTGAATTGTTTCCACAATTTACGTGCATTGCTTACAGCAAAAGAAGCATAAGCAGACATAAACTGTGTTCCGTTCAAAAGCGCCAAACCTTCTTTAGATCTCAATTTCATCGGCGCCAAAGTAAAGCGCTTATTCATTTCTGCAGAAGGGATCTCCTCGTTATTGATTCGAACAGTACCTTCTCCGATCAGTGGCAGAACTAAATGCGCTAAAGGAGCTAAATCGCCTGAAGCCCCCAAACTACCTTGTTGATACACCACCGGGAAAATATCGTTGTTGTAATAGAAGATCAAACGTTCAACAGTCTCCACTTGAACACCAGAGGCTCCGTGAGACAAACCAAGCACTTTCAGAAGCAACATGCGTTTCACGATCTCATCAGGCACGCGATCACCTGCTCCACAAGCATGAGATAGCACCAAGTTGTTTTGCAATTGCTCCAGATCATCTGTAGAAATTGCTGTATTGCACAAACTACCAAAACCGGTGTTGATCCCGTAGATCAATCGATCTGCCTTGGCGATTTCCTGATCCAAATAGGATCTGCATGCAGCGATCTTTTCTTTGGCTGTTTCGGACAAGGCTAATTTAGCTCCCGAGTGCAAAACTTCGTCAAGCTGCTCCAGTGATACCCACTGATTATCTACAATAAACTGCTGCATAAACTTACTTTTTGAATCGATTCAAGAAATCTGTTTTAGTCAACGACTCCTGAACACCCGATTCCATATCTTTAACTTGAATGATGCCTTCTTTCAATTCATTTTCACCAATGATAGCTACAAAGGCAGCTTTTCGTGAATCGGCATATTTGAATTGTTTTTGCATTTTCGCCGCGCTCGGATATACCTCACAATCAACTCCACTTGTACGCAAATCTTTGGCTAATTGCATCGCAAAAGCAGACTCTTGTTCCCCGAAATTTGCGAAAAGAATTGTCAATTTATTGGTTGTTTCTTCCGGAAACAGATTCAGTTCCAAAAGCACATCATAAATACGATCTGCGCCAAACGAGATACCAACTCCAGACATTCCAGATAGTCCGAAAAGACCCGTTAGATCATCATATCTGCCTCCACCACAAATGGATCCCATTTTTACGTCATGTACTTTCACTTCGAAAATGGCACCGGTATAGTAGTTTAATCCACGCGCTAGTGTCACATCGAATTCCAAAATAGCTCGCTCTAGACCCAAACTTGCAGATTGCGCTAGAACGAACTCCAACTCATCAATCCCTTTCATTCCGATCTCTGAATTTTTCAGGAAGTCGCGCATTTTAGTCAAACGTGCTTCGTTGGTTCCTGTTAGTTCGAAAAGTGGTCGAATAATCGCGATGGCATTCTCTGAAACACCTTTTGATTTGAGTTCTTCTACAACACCGTCTTCTCCAATCTTATCCAATTTATCAATTGCCACAGTTATGTCCACCAGTTTATCCGTTTCTCCTGAAACTTCAGCAATACCAGACAAAATTTTACGGTTATTGATCTTGATCGTAAAGCCAGGGATGCGCAATTTGGTCAACACCTGATCAAAGATTTGAACGAAATCCACTTCGAATAAAAGGGAATCAGAACCTACTACGTCAGCATCACATTGATAAAATTCCTGATAACGACCATGTTGCGGACGATCAGCGCGCCAAACCGGTTGGATTTGATATCTTTTGAATGGGAATGACAATTCATTTTGATGTTGCACGACAAAACGTGCAAAAGGCACTGTTAGGTCATAACGTAAGGCTTTTTCGGCTAACGAATTGGCAAATCGCGGTAAATTTCCGGCGGCCAATGCCTCAGTATCAGCCTTTTTCATCTTATCACCGCTGTTCAAAATACGAAAGATCAAGCGATCCCCTTCTTCACCATATTTACCAAGCAAAGTAGTTGACAACTCGAACGAAGGAGTTTCAATCGGAGCAAAACCATACAATTGAAAAACAGAACGAATCGTGTCAAATATATACGTACGGCGTGCCACATCTGTTGGCAGGAAATCACGTGTACCTTTTGGGATAGCCGGTTTTTGGGACATATTTACTTTGAAATTGGTGGCCAAAGGTAGTAAAATTACAGTTGCTTATTCCAATTCCACCAGCAATCAATGCTGCTTTATCGCTCCACGTTGGCCTTTCGGGATATCGAAAATCCAGGTATAATATCCAACAAAATGCGAATCAAAGAATCCTTTTAACTGATAGAATCGTCGTGGAATGAAAACACGTTTCGAATTGGGCAAACCTGCTACTGCTACCTGAGGAGCAACCCCATCTTGAAGACATGGTGCTTCACGACCCACTTTTTCGAAATTACTACCATATTGCCAGATCTCTTTCCATTCCTCTGGGTAGACTTTTCCGGCGCTTGCATTTTCAGGTGCAATGATAAAACACCCGCCAAACTGCATTTGTCCGCGAAGTACATCCATCATTCCCAACGAATAGGCATATCCCATGCTGTGAGCGACCAAATACAAGGTATCATTTCGGGAAGAATTGGGCATTTCATTCAATAGTTGTAATAAGTTCCTACCTGCCACTCTCCCATTTTCACGTCTTAACAAAAAGCCTTTTTTGTTAGATCTACTCGCTAACATGGAATACGTCTTTTTCTGTTTCGATCCAAAGAACTTTGATTTAACGGTTTTAACATAATAACAACGGTGGTTCTTACTAGAAGCACAACGTTTTGGATAAGTGCTAGCTGTAGCCGTGAAATTGATCAAGCTCATGTAATTACTCGTGCTGACTGAAAAATGACCATCGGCATAATACGTTTCAGTTGGATTAATTCGTGCAGAGAATAGAACATCAATGGCATTCCATGGATGCCAATATTGATATTCGTCTTGAGCAAAAATCCTATTATATGAGTTAGGAAATTCCAAGCCATTGTTCTGAACATCTTTGAAGTTTTCCTCCAAACTAGTACCCAATGAAGTAGGACGATAGCCATTGACAAAAACCAAAATACGCTTTGGTGGATCCTTCAATTTGATTTTTTGAGTCAAGTTGACACCGAGATGATTGTACACTTCATCTTTGATATGCTTCCCACTGAAATCGCGGTAGTTAAGCACTATATAATGACTTTGAGCAAATTTGGAGATTCCTAAACTTTCAACATGTAAGGTGTCTTCCGTATTCACAAGCTGCATCTTTTCAATGAATCCATCGCGATCCAATGAAATGGAAAAGTAAAGTACGCGTTTCCGCTGACGCACCTCATAACTCCCTTGTTTTCTTACTAAAATTTCACTGGCTAGCTCTGGTTCAGCAAGCTTTTTTGGATGAATTCCTGAACCTACTTGAGAGATCACGGTCTGCAATGGTTTATTGGCAAAAACTTTCAAATCTCCGGATCGCACTTCATACATGCCGTAACCCAAATCCGCCAAGCTTAGTGAAAAATAACCCAAAACAAGCGCCAAGATCCACTCCAAGAAACGCGAACCCATCACAAAGAAGAACGGTCTTTTAAAGAGTTTACGAAACCAGGCACGAAACTTCCGTCCTATGAAATACATACTGGCCACGCTGAGGAAGACACATAGAATATGGATCAGCGAGATTGCGCGGTTTTTAACCACGAAAAGTGTTTTGTAAAAGAAGTGGCGGATCTCCAAGTGGTAACTGAAGGTATTTTTCTTATATGGTCTTATAATCTGTTGCAAGGGATGTTTTCCTGAAAGGCGTATATTCCCCAGTGCATCCTCATCCCAGAAATAATAAGCAACGATACCACTATTTGTTCGAAGGTCTTCGTAATCGTCAAAATAGGAATAAATACCGTGATGTCGACGAATTCGTTCCCAATGTCCCAGATGCAGAAAGGATGACTTTTTAATTAGCCTAAACTCTTCTACAGAGATGCCGGCCATTCCGAACTCTAACTGTTCAGCAAGGGAAATCGCCATTTGCTTGTTGCTGTTTCTCTTTAAAAATCCCAAGGCTTTGTTGCGCACCATATATCCCTCTATTTTAGGATCAACAAAACCCGGAATAACAAAAATCAGGTATTCTCCTTTCTGCTCAGGATGGATACTTAGGTAAAGGTCTCTCAAGGAACGCATACGGGCCGTAAAGCGATCATTCACTTTACTAGGATTGCGAAATATTTGACTTTCACGGACATCTTGGTGCTTAAAAACTGTATCGATAACTACATCAAAAGATAGTCCCGCATTCCGATAAAACTTGTTTAAGTAAGTTGAGATACTGTCTTTGGATAATTTCGCCGCCATAAGCGGTACTATCCGGATTCGCTCAATTTGTTTTTGATAGACTTTAGTAAACAAGACCCCAGCAGTATCTCCATGATGTAAAAAATATAGCAACTCATCTTTATTCGTTGCCGTCAACTGAAAGCGAAAATCATTTTGCGCTTCGAATTCTTTCGGTATAGCAATTGTACTTCCTTTACGCAGAATTTGCAGGTCATCATGCTGAGTACCATTAAAACGAAAGGTAAAGGTTTCACTAACCCCAGGAACTATTGAAGAAATCCAAACCGGAATCTGAGGAGACAGATTTGAAATCTCGTCAATCTCATTTCGCTCAGACAAAGAAGGCGTGTAGATAATTCCAAGCTGATTTAAAGAAGGAACAATAGTAATTAATTTTCGTTGAGCGTAAAGATTATCTGGTGTGAAGAAAAACAACAACCAAATAAATAAAACCCAAGAATTGACTTTGCCGTGGATCACTTGATTTCTTTTCCTAGCCAACGAACGACGTTCTCATTCCAAATTCTTCCAGATTCCTGTGGTGTCAAAATACCCGCCTCGACAGCAAAATCGATCACACGACCCGGATAGGAATTTTTCACTCCTTCCATTTCACCCAGCGGATACGGATCGTCCAATCCTGCAACAATTTGGTCTGCACCAACGCGGATCTTCAACAATTGCAAAGTGTATGCGTCATGTACCAA
>JACCEA012288036.1_pt1 | contig 31233 bp, 40 predicted proteins | sample 7449851 | NCBI WGS metagenome assembly JACCEA01 (sample SAMN15323453, study PRJNA562643) | freshwater metagenome | isolation source: river surface water | place: USA:Blue River Watershed | collected 2017-08-18
CATATCTACTTAAATCTTCTATAAATGAAGATGTAGGGATTGCTATTGGTTGACTATTTCCATTTCCTACCCATGTATATCCGGTTTGTCTATTTGGTAAAGTTACTGGTGGAACTGTCAATACAATACCCATTCCATTACTTCCTTCTCTCGTTACAATTCCTAATGGTTGTATTGGTGTTGCACTACCTGTTGGACGGGTTGAAGTCCATCCACCACCTGGTGCTACATAAACTTCTGTTCCTGCAGGATAGCCTGTTGTATTTACTCCTTCAATATGACCTAAAATAATACCTTTACCTGTTGCTGATGCTGCAAGTGTGTTATCACCTGCAATAAGAGTTGCAGGCATTCTTAATGGATTACTTGCATCTGCTCTATAAACATTTACATTATCACCTGTGCTACCTGATGCAAATAATGGAGTTCCTTTTATAATAGAACTTGTTTCCATATTGCGAATGTTCTGATACAATGTCTTAACATATTGTAAAGATAAAGTTCCTGCACCATCAGTTTGTATAAATGATTCAGCACCGTTATCAGCAGTTGGATAATGTAATGTATTATTATAGAATGAGCCAGTTACACCTAAACTACCTGATACTTTAGTTTGTCCGTTTAGAGTTTGCGTATCAGTAATGCTATCACCAAATATATTTGAACCACTAGAATAAATTACGCTAGAAGTTTCATAAGTTGTTTGAACATATTGGAAAGATGCAGATACTGCAGAAATGTTTGTAAATGTTTGGTTTGCAGACCATGGATTACTTACATCATATCTTGCAAATGAACCTGTCTCACTTTCAGTAATCCAACTACCGCTTTGAGCTGCTAAATTATTCCACTTTTGCTCATTACTTGCAGTATATTGATTAAATGATGCAGTAGTTAATAATGATCCTGTATCTATTTTAATTGATGAACTAGGAACTGCAATAGTTCTGCCGCTAGCATTACCAACGTAAAGATAACCGTCTTGCAGTGATGCTGAAAATGTTCCAGATAAATAAAGATTACCTGCGGTATTTACAGATACACCAATAGAATTACCTAAACCATCTTCTAATCCAATCAATGCTGCAGAAGCAGTATTGTTTGTTCCTAAATGAATTAAAGATTGATAAGATTGCGAAATATAAAGATTACTTAAACTTCCCATTTTTATTTTATTTTATTTTATACGGTTGCCCATGTTTTAAATTCTGCTCCAGTTCCACTCCATTTTGCTGGCGTTGTTGACCAAACTTTAGGATTAATCCATAACTCACATTCGTTACAATCATTATATCCTGCTGGGTATGGCCAGTTTACCATTGGAAGATTATTGAATGTCCAAATTTGATTTTCCAAAGGAATATCAACTTGAAAACATTTTAAATTTCCATAATCAGCAGGTTGTAAAGCGTTAATATAAGTTGCGAATACATTTCCTACTGTTTGTCCCGTTGCTTCTTTAATAGTAGCGGTATATTCATCGCCAGTTAAACAATCAATTATTTTATAACCAGCGTTGATTGATTGTTCAATTAAAAAAAAAAGACAACGGTTTTTATCGTTGTGAGTGGTTAGAGTGAATCTGGCCACCCATCCGGCTAATCCATTATTAAAGTCATCTTTAAATGCTTGACAATTTATTTCCCCATTTATTTCATATCCTGCAACACCCTTTTGTGTATATGCAGTTAAATCATTTAAAATACTTAATGTATTTGCATGAATATTAACTGTATCATTTACTCCATAAAAAGGAATTGTTTCTGCATTTGTAATTGGATTGCTTTCGTTGTTTTTATTTTTAATTTTATCTGCTACTGTCAATTCTATTTCCCAATCAGTTACAGTGTCACCAAAGTTTGCTGTGATGATTTGCACATTAGCGATTGGATATGATGGAAATTCTCTTGTATCAAAATCACTCATATCACCCTGTGTTACTACCTCAATAGAAGGGTGATTACTCATAATTGTTTTAAAATAATTAAGAGTATTGTAGTAAAGTGTGTAATTGATACCTGAATTATGAACGATTGCTGCCATAGTTTATTATAATTGTATTCCTCCAAAATATTGATTCGATTGGTCAGGATAAATCTGTGTTTGATTACCTACACTCTCTAAATATTGTGGAATGAATTGTGAATACGCAATTAAAAAGTTTTGTAATCTTAAAGCGTAATAGTCTGCATTGTTTAATGCCTTTGTTAAAAGATAATCCACTTCTGCTTTAGATGGTGCTACACCTTGCTCACTTTGTTGCTTTACTGCACCATTAGATTTAAATTGAACAGAACTAAATGGAATATATTCAACACATGCATACCATATCAAAGTATTCTTTATATAATCATCTAAAAGGTCTTGATAATATGCAGATAAACTACCTACTGTATTTGCTACAATCTGGTCTTGCAGATAATCGAATAGGACAGTTCCTATTAGATTTTTAATGTATTTATCCTGTGCTGTTCTTACAAATGGTAAAAGAGCATCAGCATCAATTGCTCCCTGTAAAGGTGAGTTTTTGATGATATCGTTTCTGTTTATGAATAATGCGTAGCTCATAGTTTATTTAAAAATTTCGTATTCTTTATTATTAAATTTCAACATTGAAAATACTTCGGTTGTATCATCTGCTGGAACTTCTGAAATTGTTTGGTCTGCAGCATCTTCAGTTGTTGCAGGATTTTCCATTGCTTTATTAGTTTCATCTTCTACCTGTGCAACTGATTTACCTGTTTCTTCTGCAGCTTGAGTAAGGATTACCAATGGAGTTAATTGTTCAAAGTATAATTGAGTATCATCTATTCCACCCTGTGTTAATGCATAATCTAAAGAATTTAAGATTAAGTTTTGGAATGGAGAGATTGTCATTGTTTGTAAAATACTAAATGCTGTTTTCATTTCTTCACTTTGAGAACTAAAACCATTATTTGCAGTTCTAATACCTAACAATAATGGAGATGTAATTCTATGTGCAACTAATATTCTATCCTGAATGTATTCTGCTACATACTGATACTTTTCATGCAAATTAGAAATATCAATAACGTCCAAAGTAGGTTTAGTTGCAGGGTCATCGTTGAATGAAACCATAAATCTACCTGCGTTATCTGTTCCTGTGAATTTAGCTTGAATTAAATCTTCGATAGTTTGTCTTTCTTCAGGAGCAGGTATACCATTGTTAAAGTTAATCATTACCGCCGGCAAGAAACCATTTACAATATTATTAAAATGTAAATTAGAGATTTCTCCTTCTGACATACTAAATTGTAATGCCGAAATATAATCAGGCAGTGAATAATAGTATAAACCTGGCGTATAATGTTTGATGTAAAGTATTTCCATCTTTTCTTCAGATGTGCCAAATGCGGGTATTTTCTTTTTATCTTTTACCTTTCTATTATCTGTCCAATCTGTGCAGTAATAATAATTTTCAATCTTTGGAGAACTACCTAACTTTTCTGCTCTAAGTGTTTGAACTGGCACATGATAAAACTTTACTACTCTTGTATGGTCCTCATTCCAATAAACTGTGTATGCAGCATTACCATATAATTTTAAATCAAATGCTACCTTTTTAGTTTCTTCCTGTGGAATTAACTTTTGTATTAATTCGTTTTTAGTTTTGTCTTTTGAATACAATCCCTTACCATAAATTAAATCAGCAATACCTTCTATACAAGCTGCATTGGTTGTAGATACATTGTATGCAGTTGTTACTCCTGCGAAGAAATCATCATGTCCATAAACGCCAAAAGGCACCCATGCGTATCTCGTTTTAGAATCTTCCGAAACGATTGGCATAGTGTTATTATTTACATTAACAATAGCGAATTTTTGTGTTCCTTTCATATTAGTCATAAATTATATATTTGTTCTCCGATGTGTGAGAAATATATTGCGTATTTTTATTTTCATATACTGCTTTATCCAAAGATTGAGATGCATATACTTGAACAGAACCATTCCATATTGCTCCGGATGGTGGCGATTCAATTGTTGCTCTATATTCACCTGCTACAATTGCGCCTGATATAGATGCTGTAAATGCAAGTATATTTTCGTATGGAGTCCATTCTACGTCACTCATACTTGCAGTAAATGTATTTAATCCCATCATATCAGTCAAACTCATAGTGTATTGATTACCTACATTCTCTGTTCTGATGGTCCAATTGTTGGATTGTGATATGAAATAGCTTAACATTAGCTCGTATTTATATTATTAAAAACAGGACTTTTCTCTAAAATAGTTAAAACAAAAAACCCCACTCAATTTGAGTAGGGTTTAATATTTTTAGTGAAATACTAATTATGAGTTTGTTCCGTATACAATTGTTGGTAATCCGTTGCCAGTCAATGCTGCAAAAGGATTTGAAGTTGTAGAGCCGCTGATAAATGCTGCTGGTAATTGCTCTTGACCTGTGAAAGTTACTGAATAACCATAAAGGTCACCCAATGCTGCACCTGTCTGAATTGTTCCCGCAGTTACATCTGCACCTTCTCTCTCACCAACTAACAATGCATCGCCATTCATTGTCCATACAACAATCTTTGGTCTACCGTATGCCATCAATTTCAATTGAGTGGTCATTTCGTTAGTCAACTTCTTCAAATTCAAAAGTAATTCTTGTGAGAAGAATGTAGTTCCATTATCTCTTGAAGAGTTTACAGTTTCTGTGTATGCTGAATTTCCTTTCAACTCATAATAATAAACTGTGCTTCCTGAAGGGAATGCTGTGATTTCACCGCTAGCGTTCTTTGTGAAAGAGCCAGTATTGTAGTTTAGAAAGTAAACTCCTTGAAGTCCGCCTATACTATCTTTACATACTTCGTTTCTTCCAGCTGATAAATTACAAGCCATATTATTATGTTTTAGTTTTGTTAGTTAAAATTTGGGGTGAGTGTTAACCCACCCCTTTTTTTATATTAGGTTGAGATTAGTAAGCTCCGTAGTAAACGATATCTTGTCCAATACCAAACTGAACACCAGAAGTAAATCTCATGATGATTCTATAGTTTTGTGAACCGTCTAAGTCAGCCATATCCAATACCTTTACAGTATTGTAATCATTCATCAAACCTGTTCCGAAGAATAAGTTAGATTTTTGAGCAGCTACAACTTTAGATGCAGTCATACCAGGGCAATGGAACATTTCAATACCATTGAAGTTAAGTGGTTTTTCACCTACGTTCAACATATTGTTGTATCCGTTTGCACCTTGTGCACCACCTGCTAATGCTTGTTGATAAGCCTTAACAACGTTAGTTGGAACATACAATGCCACATCTTGCTTACCATATACAGTTGTAGGGATAGTTGCAACGATGTCATTTAATTTACTTAATACGTTTGTTGAATCAATAGATCCAGAGATAATAGCGCCAGTTCCACCAGATTTAGCAGCTACTACTGCACTTGCACCACCTGCTGCAACAGATGCAGAAAGTAATGTTTGGAAACCTGTGAAAGAACCGTTAGATGAAGTTCCTGCCCAAATGTTTTGTTCAGTTGCTTCTGCTACTTTACCACCAACGTAAGATACTAAGAAATCATTGAAGTTCTTTGGAATTTCATCGAATGCAGAGAAACCTAATTGTAAAGCTTCCCAGCTATCTACGAATTCTTGCTTACATAATTGTAAGTTAACTTGTAATTCTTTTGGTTCAAGGATTTGCTCAGAGATTGATACAGATCCAGATGTTGTGAAATCACAACTTGCGTCTTGCACGATACCACTAACATCTAACTTCTGAATTACAGATTTGAACTTAACATTTGGCATGATAGTTACATACTTCTTGTCCAATGTGTTTGCGCTAAGCAATGCTGCTGCGATATAACCTGCAGCTGCTTCACCCGCGTAAGTAGAGTTAGAAATTGTTGGCAATGCGAAATTTTGTCTTGCTTTCATTTTCTTTTTTTTTAATAAGTTTATTTATAAAGTTTAGATAAGAAGTTATTTTGTGAACTAACAACTTTCTTACCTGAATATATCTTTTCTTGTGAGAACTTAACACCTTCTTCTACAGGTGCTCCGTCTAATTTTGGAAGTTCTTCTTCTGCCATTTTAATACCTGCAATTTCTTCAGCTACTTCAGAATTTACTGGTGGCTCAACTGGCATTTCCATCTTCTGCATTTTCTTTTCCATTTCTTCGATTCTATATGCCATCTCTTCGATTTTCTTTTTCATGTCAGCCATTTCAGTTACTTCATCTTCACCTAATGGTTCACCATCTGTTTCTGGCATATCTTCAGATACTTCGATATCTGCTGCTGCAGCTTTCAAAGTTCCAGATTTAACTTGATTAGTTTCATCTTTTACGATTTCTGATTCAGGGATATCGCCTGCTGCTTGTGGAATTACTTCAGTTTTTTCATCTGCAAATTCTACATTTTCTCTTTCAACGATTTTACCACCTTCAGTTTTTACTTTGATGTAAACTTCTTGACCTTCTTCACCTTCTAATTTCAAATCATGAAATCCATCTGGTGCAGGAGATTTAGTTCCATCTTCTGATACTACATCAAGTGATTCACCAACATCGAATGTAGGTGACTCTACGATTGTTCCATCTGCTAATTTAGCGTAAGTTAATTCCACTTCACTAGCGGAAAGGAACTCAACTATTTTGTTCAATACTTGTTTTGCGTTCATTTCTTTCGATTTATATTATTAAAAACAATGTTTCTTAAATTTATAGTAATTTTTTTTATATAAGTTCTAATTTACCTGATTGTGTAAACGTATGGTATGTCCAATTGTCTATGATTTCTACACTTCCACCATTAAACTTTTGTTCAGTTCCTTCGTATCTTACTTTTACTAATGGAGCATGTTCATTTACAAAAATGTTTATGCTACCTGTTAAATCAAGTATAGAATCCTCAAAGTTAGTAGGATTTGCTCCGTGTATTTCTAATTGTGTTATCATTTTAAATTTAATTAAATATTAATGGTCTTAATGCTGATGAGGATGGGAATGTATGATAAACGTATCCACCACTAATTGCAATTTCACCACCTTCGAATAATTGAGTTGTTCCTGCGTATCTAATTTTTACAATACCATTTCTTCCTGGTAAATCCACAGAAAGAGCTGATGTATTTCCTGTTCCTCCTGATCCTGATATGTTTGTATATTGTGTTCCATCGCCATCACCTGTTCCACCACCACCAGCGTATTGCAATCCATCTAACCAAGCTTTTGGTAAACCTGGAATAGATCCTGTTGATAAAGTTCCTGCAATTGCTGCACTACCTGCTCCACCACCACATCCACTTCTATATGTTCCTATAGGAGATGGTTGCGATGTATAAAAAGCATTTGCTCCATTGAAACCTGCTGTTCCAACTCCACCTGTTCCTGTTGCTGTTCCTAAAAATGTTGCACCACCACCTGATGCACCATTCCCACCATCTAATTGTTGTCTAGCTCCACCACCGCCTCCGCCTATTGCAGTTATGCCTAAGAATATAGATGAACTACCTGGCAATCCTTGTGTATATGGTAATCCAGGATCACCACCACCATTACCAACTGTTACAGCATAACTTATTTCTGGATTTAATACTATGCTTCCACTTCCAGATATAAATTGACCTGCTCCACCGCCACCAGCATCAGTTAAAAATGCACCATCCTCTTGTCCACCGGCACCACCGCCACCTACAATAAGATACTGAATATCCAATACTGCGTATTCTGTTCCAATAAAAGCAAATGGAGTAAATCTCATTATACTAAATTTTTAACTGCTGTTGCAAATACTGATGATGTTGTATCAAAAGTAATTAATGTTATGATATCTTTTGCTCCTGCGATTGCTGATGCAGTATAAATGTTATTTTGTGGTTGTTTTATTCCTGAAAGAATTAAACTACCTGTTGTTGGTGAAGGTTGTGTTACTATTAAGTTTACAGTTTGTCCTTTACTTGCATTAGTTACTGATAATGTAGTTGTTGCTGCACTTGCTAATGTTAATGTAAAGAAATTACCAACACTCATGTCCATTGTAGTTGCACCACCTGTAATTGTTAATGCGGTTGTATTACCGGAAACCGAACCTGTTATTCTTTGTGAACCTACGAATGAATTTGAACCTGTTGTTGCAAAACTACCTGTCAACAATCCTAATGTCAACCATTTATAATAATCAGTTGATTGCGATACTATTAAAGATTGTGTAACAGCAGCTAATGTTGTATTCTTTGTATTTTGAGATGCAGTGAAATCATTTAAAGAAGTAATAGCAGATGCTGTATATGCATTAAACGATGCTGTGCTCAATATACCACTATTTGTGTAAGTTGAACCATTACCTTTAGTGAATGTTATTGTATTGCCACTAAAAGAAGATGTTTGCACTAATGATCCTGTTGCAACTGGTCCATAAGATGCAGTAAATTCACCAAATGCTTGTATTGAAATCTTTGCACTTGCACTCCACTCTTCCAAAGAATTTATTTGTTGGTCAGTAGATGCAGTGAATGAATTAAATGATGCTGTATTTGCTTTAGTTCCATCTTGCTCAATTAGAATAGAAGCAATTGCTCCATTTACGTTTGGAACTATACTTGCTGATACTAATCCATAGAAATGTAATCTTGTCGAATATCCTTGCACTATACCATTATCACTAATTTGGTTTACAGATTGTGACCAGGTATTTAAATCAGTTAAGTTGCTTTCCGCAGAATCTAATCTTGCATCTAATGAATAAGTTGCTGCATTCAAACCTGTATTGATATTCAATTGCGATGCAGTGAAGTTATTCAATGCTGCGAATGAAGGTTGTTGAGATGCAGTAAATGCAGATAGTTGTTGTATAGAAGATGTTACTGATGCACTCCAATCATTGAAAGTTGTTTGGTTTACTGTGCTATCTATCACATCTGTATTAAATCCCCTTAAGTCCGATGGAGTAATATCTCCAACATTGTTATCTGGGAATGATGTATTGTTTGCTACTTTAAGAGCTTGTTTTGATATTTCAGCCATTGCTTATTTATTTTTAATCTAATACTTGTTGGAATCCATCAGAATAACCATCACTAAATGCTCCGCCGCCTGTTCTTGTTGCTGATTCAATTACACCAATACCTTGATTCATTAAATATCCTTTGCAACAACTAACACTATAAGTATCTGAATCTAAACAAAGGCAAGCTCTTCTGCTATTCTTTGGTGATGATAAGCCTCTTGTAGGTCCTATGAAGATACCGCTGTTATTCTCTCTGTTTACAGAATAACGAAGATTACCATTTCTACTATTAGACCATTTACCCATTTCCGATTATTTTATATGATAAAAACAACTTAAAACTGAATTATAGTTATCTACTACTCTTTTTCAGTGCTTCCTTATGTAGCATTGCTTCTAATTGATTTTTATCTGCTTTATACGAAAGAAGTAAAAGACATTTCTCTAACGGTTGCTGAGTGATTTCGTCAATCTTTGAAATATCTCCGTTTGCAAGTTCAACAAGCGAGGAATATCCTTTCCACTTTTTACCAAAATTTGCCTCATGCTGGCTGGAAACTCCTCCACCTTCAAAGATTTCAGGGTAGCGTTCAGTAAGTCCGCCGATAAATTTGATAAAAAAAAAAGTGCCCCGAAGTGTATATCCATTCCTAGATTTAAAAACTTATCACCATCTATGTTGCCATCATATGTTTTAATCTGATAAAACTCACCTTGCTTCTTTGTAATAGGTCTGTAAAGTATACTCATTAACTTTGCCCAATTATCATCAATTGTAAATGTATCATACTTTGTCATATCTAAATAAGCACCATATGCCATATTAGATAAGTTAGGTTCAAATCCATATTCTACTCCGTCTATCTTTATAAATCTTTGTAGTGGTAATTCAGTATTAGAAATGAAACCTGCTAACTCTGATTTAATTGCATTTAAATCTTCAAATGATAATCCACTTATATATTCAGGGTTTAAGCCGCATAAGTGATGTAAGAGTAAAGCAGTAGTTGCTTCTTCATCTCCTTCATAGTTTTTCAAATCTTTCATAAATGCCAACCACTTCTTTAATGGTATTCCGGCATAATCAGTAGGTATCGTTAGTGTTATTTCCATACATTATTGCTTTTAACATATTAGTTAATCTTATTGTTTTCTTTTCTTCGTTATCTAATTTAGCCTGCATCATTATCATCTTTGCTTGCAGCTCTTCATTTTCTAATCTTAAGTATTGTGTGTATTCTATCAGGTCTTTTAGTTCCTGCTCACTCCATACTTTAGTATCTGATGTTTCCGATTGAAATTGCATACTGTCCTTTCTTTTGTGCTTGTTGTGATAATTTCATCATGCAACAATATCTTGCTGCATCTATTAAGTGGTCCAATCCACCTTCAGGTTGGTCCGTTGTATATCCATGCTTATCCGTTGAATATTGGTAAGCATACATTTCATTGATTAAGTTCTGCGAATGCTTTGTAACAAATATCTTATGATTGTTCATTACATTTATTCCAAACTTAATACTATCTTTTCCCTTTACTACTGGCTTTATATTAAATCCCATTCTGTAAAGTTCTTCTATTAATCTTGGTTCTGCAGAGTCTGCCCATATTTCTTCTGATTTAGTAATATCTAATTTCCTTAATCTATCTGCAATGTCCGATGTTACCAATCCTTTTTCGTATAACAACTCTTCCAAATAAATTCTATCACCACTCCTATAAACTGCAACAAGAGCAGTGGGGTCATTACTAAAGCCAAAGTCAATCCCAAACCCCACGAAATCAGCGTCAAACTCACCACACGTATCGAATTGAAATATCGCCTTATCATTCGGCGCAAACTCACCTTTACCATATATCTTCCAATATTTAGGATTCTTTACTTCTAATTCCTCAATTGCTTTAATCATTTCAGTAGGTAAGAATGTGTTATCCTTATATGTTGTTACAAACCTTTCACAATCTTGCATCTGTCTTAACCAATGATATGGTGATACAGTTGGGTTGTATGCTAATATAATTCTGCCTGTAGTTCTTATACTTAACTGAAAATAACTTTCTTCATCTATCTCACTTGCTTCATCAATAAAAAGGATGTCCGATTTGATACCTCTAAGCTTTTCTGCATCATCGGTAGATATAAACTGAATAGTAGAGTTATAATAAGTCCATATCCTATCTGTCCCATTGTAATCTTCTTCATGCCAAATCTTTAATCCTTTTAATATATCTGTGAAATCCTTTATTACAGTGCGTTTCAATGAAGGGATTGTTTTTCTTACTACTGTCACATTTAATCCATCATTCGAAATCATTTGCACTAATAACCATTGTAGTATCGCATAAGTTTTACCAGAACGAGTTCCACCTATATGTTGTGTTATTCTGCTATTTGCATTTTGTATATGCCCGTATGTTATTGTTGTTTGTATATCAATTGCTTCCGGCATCTTTGCTTTGTGTTATGTTAACTGCTATCTGATGTATCTTTTGTTCTATCTCTGCTCTCATTTCTGTTCTGCTCAGTTTAGGTAAATTAAATTCTAGTAACTTGATACTCAAATCTACTGCAGCCTTCGGGTCCTCTTTGATTAACTTTTCCATAATGGTTGGCAAATCATCTAATACTCTATTGGTTGCACGTGCTATGTTTAACTTCATTTGCTCTGTGCTTCTATTCAATGCACCTATCGGTCTACCCTTTGCTAACTTATGTCCTTTTTGGAACGGCATATTAAATCTGTATTATTTAAATATAAAACACGCTTCCTTTGCTTTTGTAGTTAAACACTAACATATACTGACCAAGCTAACAATAATCCAATGGCGCAAATGTATGCAAGTATCAATACCCATATGTTCGTATCATTCTTCTGCTTCAACTTTTTCATATCCATATAATTCTATTATTCTTCCATCCTCATCTTGTATCATTATCAACCCTCTCCATTCATTTCCGTCAATGATGATTTCTTTATCTCTAATATAATGCCATTCATAAAATAACTGGATCATTTAATAAGGTATTTCCTTTGTTGATGGATACTTTGCTTTAGGGTCACCAGAGTTTGGCTTTCTTCCTACTTTTTTGCTTCCTTCTTCTATTGGTGGTTTTATATCTCTTATTGTTACACACCATTTATAGATTTGTAGTTCAATTGTTTCTTCTAAATGCTTTCCTAATACTATTCTTCTTTCTTCACTATTATTACAATTGTCCAATGCTCTTCTCATTCTTGTATACCTTCTTCTTCTTTCGTTTCCATCTAAAGGATAACTGATTTTCTTTTGCTCAGCTGTCAATTTATTCTTTCCATTATAAAATCTATTTCTGCATTTACTACATAGTGGATATTTGCTTGTAGCGTAATGTTTATATTCTGTTTTACAATCTCTACATTCTCTTAATTCAAATGGTTTAACTCTTTTCATCAAATGGATTATTTATAACTTCTTTTAGGTATCTTCTTATTTTTCTTACTGATAGGTATACTGTCGATTTTGATATTCCTATTTTGTTTGCTACTTCTTCTAATGTATCATCTGACATCCAATATAATTCAAATATTCTAGCAGGTGCCCACATCTTAGTTCTTTCTAACTTTTTCAATTCAGACATTACACTATCATGTGCTTTTTGTATATCCTCATCCCATTCTGCATCATATTCTTCAAATTCTTTTTCGATATTGATTTGGGAATGCAGAGTTACTTTGTTTAGTTTCTTTACTTTATTAATCCATCTACTTTCCAAAAAACGATAACAATAAAACATATGATATGCATTACCCCAAAATATCTTTGGATTACATTTTATGTGCAGATACTCATACAATTCACAAACTAAATCTTCACTCTCTTCTCTATTCTTTGTGATTTTATTTGCATGTTTGATTAACCAACTATGTGATTGATTATATAAGTTAGTCAATCTGCTTTCACATTCTAAACAAAGACTTCCTGTATCCATTAACTTCTCTCATTTACCCAATTCCACAAATGGTCAATTGCTCTTTTCCAATGTTTGCCACTACTTGCACACGTGCATGGTTGAACTTCATTTTCACCTCTTACTGCATTGTATGTAGACCAAACATATCCTGCCATATTTTCCGGCATATATCCTCCCAAACTTTGTATGAATCCTTTTAATTCATAGAATTGTTGTTCGGTTAATGGTGCATATTTATTATCCATATTACTTAATGGTTTTAAGTTTAGGCATTTTTAATTCTTTTTTTGCATCTAATGTAGGTTGTCCAACTGGCACTCCATTTTCTAAATCTAAAAATCCTTTAATAACTGGAAAGTGTGGATGTTTTGGTGAGAATGATAAACCTAATGCTGCAAATATAAGAACTAAATCATTTACTGATGTAATCTTTGAGAAATCTACAAGATATACTGAGTTCTCATCAATTTGTGTTTCTACTTCTTTTGTTTGTTCATTGTAACCTTCTGCGTAATTAACTGGCATAATTTTTGTTTTTGTTTTTTATAAAATTGAAATTGTTTCCGAATAGTCTTTACATGTCCATTGATTCATAGTAACTCTTCTTCTATCACAGCCGCAATTAGAGTATCCTAATTTTCTTGCAACCCAACTTGCTGCTGTCTTACCATGTCCCAATGTTACTAATCCAATAATGTGTTCTAAAATGCTTCCTAATCTAATGAAGCATCCTATGTTATAAATTATTTTTTTCATTTGATTTAATATATTTTTTGATTATGTTTGCTGTTAAATGTCCGATTTTAAAACCATACTTATCACAATACTTTTTAAGTTCTTCATGCACTTCAATTGGAATCTGTATCAATCCATATCTTTTTTCTTTGTTGCTCATATTATATTTGTTTATTTAATGATATTCCTTTGTTCATAAAGAATTTTATTGTTTCACTTTCCCATTTTCTTAATTGTTTTCTATTTGCTTTTTCATCTTTGATTATGATACCTGTTTTATGATTTTCAAAACCCCACTTATCAAATGAATCAAATAGCAATGGACAAAGTAAATTAGATTTACCTTCTCTATTTCTTTTCCATTTTACTTTGTGTTCAATTAAACGAACATTAAGATAGGTTTTAGTCATCCCTATATAATATTCACCGTTAGGATTTACGATGTAATATATTAACCCTGGCTTATCACCTTTACGATATTTTGAAACATGCACAGCAGCTTTATCTCTATTATTTGATTGCCATACTGCATGATGATTAGGATTGATTTCAGTTCTAAACTTAAGGTTTTCTTTTTTATTACATTCTTTACAATGAAATTGTTTACCGTCTTTAGCTCTACTATTCTTACTGAATTGTTCTAAAGGTTTTGTTTTGAAGCAACAGGTGCATTGTTTTGTAAGTGCCATCTTATATTATTTTATAATAATAAATATAAGAAAAAAAATCCAAAACGCAAAATAAATAAAATAAAATGAGCCGAGGAAGATGGCACTAAACCCCGGCTCTATATAGAAAAGTTGTAAGACACTGCTATATGTTTCTGTGATAATTAAAAGAGCAGTATTGAATTTAAGTCTTACTTATAATAAACACTCAAGTTTATTTTTATATTTAACTTTTTTTATTTTATATTTGTCTGCTATCTTGCTGTCAGTGTCTTTTTATGATTTAGATGCTGCTTCTACTTACACCCCCCTGTCCCCCCTCACAGAAATATGAGTTGAAACAGAGGTTAGAAGAAACAAATAAATCACATAATGATTTGAGTGCCACTCCTACTTAACAGAGCCCCCATAGGTTTCCCTACGAAAATAAATATAAGAAAGAAAATCCAAAACGCAAAGAGAATTAAAGTTTTTTTAAAATAGTAAAAAACGCAAAAAAAGTGGATTTTTACCCCTAAAAACATAAGTCATTGATTGTCAATATGTTATATAAAGAGTTGAAAACCAGTGTTTTAGGCAAAAACTGACATATATTGTAAATCTATAATTTATAACTAATTGATTGTCAATAAACAATTTTTATCGTATTGACATATTGTCATATAAAACCTATGGTCAGGTCCGAAAATTGTTGTATCTTTACAGGGTATCACCCTTAATACATACGGGTAACTATTGCGTAAAATTTAAACTTTAAAACAAATGCTCACAAAACAAATGAGAGAATTAGAAAGACAATCAAAAGTAGTAACTACAAAAAGAATTACTCAATTTCAGTCTTTGCAAAACAAACTTATTCCATTTAAGTATAAAAATGGTAATCAAAAAGTTGTATTATTTAATTTCGATGGTCAATACGAAATGCACGAATTAGATAAAGATGGTGATTGGTTAGCAATTTCAGGCACAGGAAAATTAAAAGAATTAAGAAAATGGGTAAATCTAATTATAGAAAGATTATAGTAAAATGTTATGGCAAAAGAAATAACAAAAGAAAGATTGGCGGAAGCAATCATTAAAACTACAAAAGAAGTTCGTTTATTAAAAGCTGAATTAGAGAAAGTTCAAGCGTATTTAAGAGAGCAACACAAAATTCGTAAACAATTAAACAATAAATAAAATGGCAAAAACTTACAAACAAATTGTAAAGAGTAAAAAGTTAAAAGAATTGTTTTATCAAATTACATTCTTTGCAAAAAAGGTATGGATGAATAGTGTTAAACCATTAGTATTAGCTGCAGGAACATCCGCAGGTAAAACATTTACTACTATCATTCAGTTAGAGATTTTCTATTCTATTCCACAAAATGCAAAGAAGATTACACTTATATTTGCCGCATCTAAAACGGTATTGAGAGATAACTTTCTAAACGCATTGAAAGAATTTAATCCTTCGTTCAGCTATTATGTTGTTACAAATAAAAAAGAGTTAGAAGAAGCAATTAGGGATGGTTATCAAGTTATTGTTTGTTTACCACAAACATTACAAAAAAATTATAAGATGATGCCAAAAGTAACAAACTTTATTTTGGATGAAGCACATCAATGGTATTTCAAACCTACTATTCAAAAAATTCTTAAACATATCAAACCAACACGTCAGTTATTATTAACCGGAACACCTTCACGTTTTATTGCAAAAGGTAATGATTTTGAATTTTTCTTTGTGCCTGTAATGGATTTGTATGAGAATGGTTTAGTATCTAATGTTCGTTTTGAAGTGGTATCATCTACATATGATTTCAAACAATCTGATTACAGAGGAACGTATGGAACTCTTAAACAAAACAAAACAAATTCACCAAAGAAAACAATTCAAGCGCTTAAAGCTGTATGTGATGAAATGATATTGAAATTGAGAAGTAAGTTAGGAAACAAATATCTTTCAAATGTAAGAGGTGTGAATAAGATTGCATCTATGTTTAATGATTTAGATAAAACAATCATATTCTGTCATTCAGTTAAACAGGCAAATGCAATACATAAAGAACTTTCCGAAATGAAAGGATTAAAAGATAAGGTATTGATTTCGCATAGTGAAAATGATACCGATAGTGAATTGTTTGAAGAGTTTAGAACGAAAGATGAATATGTTGTATTAGTTGCTGTTGATAGAGGTAGATTAGGTTATAACCTTCCTGACCTGTTTAATGTTGTGGATTTTACAATGACTCAATCTTTGGATATGATATTACAAATGATGGGTAGATTGTTGAGATTATCTAATAAGAAAACTGATAAAATTTATTACAAAGTAGCAACAAAAAATACATCAGGATATTTTGTTGACCTTATGACCGCTGCATTGTGTTTATTTAAAATGAAATGGTATAGTAAGTTTAATGGTAGGAATATGGGTGGTATTCAAATTCCAAAAGTTCTTACATCTAAACCAAAAGTAAAAGGTAAACAAAGTAGTTCTTCTTCACAAAAAAAATCAACCACACAACAACTTCGTTCTTTGGAAGAGTTAGGTATTCCAACTGATTTGAATTTATTTAACAATGTTGCTTTATATACACAAAAAGACAAATTCAGCACAGTCGCTTGGACTACATTAGATGAAGTTCGTAGAGAATTTTTCAAAATTGATAATGGTTTCAAAAAAGATTTCATATCTTCAAATGAAGCTATGAAAATTGTTCATACATTCGGGTTAAATTCATTATCAGAATGGCAAAACTTTACAAAGTCTAATAAAATGCCAGATAATATACCTGTTGGTTTTAAGGGATATTATAAAAAATCGGAAGGAATTGATATTAGTGTTGGTGAATGGTTAGGAACAGGAACTATTGCTCCTCAAAACAAAAAATTTATTTCATATAATGAATGTTGTAAATGGTTTCAAAAAAATAAAATAACATCACAAACACAATGGAGAAAATGGATGCAAGAATACGAAAGACCTATAAACATACCATCAAACCCAGAAAAAGAATATAAAAAAACAGGAGAATGGAAAAGTTGGGGTGAGTTTTGTGGAACAGGCTCTGTTCTTAATGGTTCAATTAAATATAAACCATTTAATGTAGCTAGAAAGTTTGTAAGAAATTTGAAATTAAAATCTGAAACTGAATGGAGAAAATGGACAAAATCTAATAAAAAACCAATTGATATTCCAGCTAATCCTATGAATGTAAAAGCATATAAAGATAAATGGATATCTATGGGAGATTGGTTAGGTAAAAAATAATTTGTTTGTGTTTTTCATAATAAGTTTGTCATTTCTGCCATTTTGACAAACAAAAGCCGGGGGTTTTTACCCTCGGCTATTTTTTTGCCTTCCTGTGGCTATTCTCCGATTTGATATAATCTATCGACTCATAGATTACATCCTCTTAAATTAGGTTATAATAGGTTAGAACGCAATTTTATCTTCCTTGTCCTCTATATTGTTTTGGACGTGGTGTATGCTTGTTGTAAGATTTTTTAGCAGAGCCTGTTTTGCGTTTACCAAATGATAACTTTGTATTTCCCCCACTCTTATTACTCTTAGCCATTACAATCCTTTATGTGTATTTTGCTGTAAATATTTCACTTCGGTTTCTAATCTTGCAACCTGTGCAGTCAGATTTATTATGATTGCTCTCATTTCATCTTTCTCTCTACTAGCTTCTTCTAATAAAGCTTCTAACTTTGCAATACGAGAAGTGCAATCGTTCTTTATCCAACGTTCATCTTCTTCTTTTTTAGCAGCACGTCTTTCGTAATATCTCCATGCTGCTGCACCACCTAATGTAGTGATTGCTGTCATTAAAACTGAATATACGTTTTCCATTTATTAATCTTTAACAGGTCCACCGACTACCCATGCATCGCAAGTTCTACTTGCTGCACATTTAAAATCGAATGCTTCACAATATCCTAATTGCCCTGCTTCTATACTATCCCATGCATCTTCTCCACCAATACCTTCTGCAATGCAACTTAATATCTTTTGTGTAATATCAAAGAATGCACAATTGCCACAAAGAGATTTCTTTGCTGATTGGATATCACCTGAATGAAACTTGTCAGCTTTTGCTTTCCAATAATCTTCATTAGGTTCATTTGGATTAAGTGGTCCATAATGTGCAACATCAATTGCTTTTTGTCTATTCTCTAAATTAATAGCAATGTTTTGAGTTGCTTCAGGACAACCTGCTTGGAACTTTACAATATTTTTACTTACTTTATTCGCCTCCACCGTATTCTGATTTGATGTATCCACAAACTTTTTTAGCAGTTTCCTCATCACCATATCTTGCAGTTTGGTCTGCAATACATTCATCCCAAGGATAATCAGCTAAATTGATACCTTTTTCACTTTGAATTTTTTTCATTTCTTCCTTCTCAGGCACACAATTTGGAACTTCTCTTCCATCCATTTCTTTAGTGCCTATAGCAATATATCCTTCCCAACATGCTCCTTCTAATCCGTTATCTGCTAATTTAATTCCTCTGAATTTTTCATCAAAGATTATTCTAGCATTAACTCTTTGAGCTGCGCTAGATAATTTACTCATTTCACCTCTTTGGTATGTAGAAATACAAATTGCAACTGCTTGCTCATTTGTATCGTATTCATCAGCAATTGCACTCATACAACGACTAACATAATCGCTTTGTGCTTCATCTGCTTTTGGTTTTGGTATTGGCATTTTATTTTATTTTTAATTTATTTTAACAAATACTTCCTAATGTAATTGAGTATCCAGTTCCACCTTTAGTCAATGGTTGGTCAGCTCCTTTAGAGAAGTATGCAGTTCCTGATACAGCGCAAACTGTCAATGTAGTTCCACCTTCAACAATTCTATAAGAATATGTTGTAGAACCTTTTGGAACCCAAGAAGCTAAATAGTATGGATTAGGTCCTGCATTCGGATTGAATGTTGTAGTATAAGAATCTCCAGCTGATGAAATTGTATAGCCAGTTTGGAATGGTGAACGGAATAATTGGTTTGTTGTTCCAGTTAATCCACCCGAACCAGATACATTTATAGATGTTGCAACAGATGAAGTAAATCCATTTGATAAAGATTGTGTTACTACATTTGTTGTATCACATAATTGATAAGTCCAAACACCACCACCTACATCTGTTATTGATACAAACATATCAAAACAAGCTTGCGAAGTTCCAGGAGTATGATTTACAGATGCCGATACTATATAAGCTGCACCTGATAATGCAGTCCAATTTGTCATTAATAGTGATGATGATACTGTAGCCGTTTGATTATAAGATACGTTTGCACCTGTAATAAACAAACTCATTGATGTTGAGCCTGTTGTTGGCCAAGTAATACCACTTAAAGATGCAGATATTACCGAAGAATTTGCAACAGTCAATGCTCCAATTGCAGATGATGTGATATCCAAAATGGAAACTGCATCATCTAATACAATTAGTCTACCATCTGCTAAATTTTCAGCAAATCTATAATCAATAGTTGCATCGGTGTTAGGAATAATTTGTGCTTGACCTCTAACTATTCCTCCTGCACCTAATACAGAAGTTGATTCTAATCTATTAGTGTTACTTAAATACATTCTTTAATTTTTTATCTTAATGCTACGATAGAACCACATGTTGATGATGATGATACTGCGGTAAAGATACCAGGAATAAATCCACTTGCAGAAACAAATGTGATAAGAGAACCATCAATTGTTTGTGCAGTTAAATTACCTACTTGACCAATGTATAATCCACCAGCTGTGAATGGTAAAGAACCAATTGGATTAGATCCAGTTATCGTTTGTCCACCTGAAAATTGTCCATTCTCAATGTATCCTTTTTGATTACTAATTGCGCTCATTGTTTTTATTTTTTATTTTAAGTTATTTTATATGTTATTCCGTTTAATTCTAATTTTGTGATATTATCATAAACGAAAGTTCTGTAATCTCCTATTCCCATATCATACATTATCATATATCCTAATGCATTGTAGTTATATGGAACGCCTGGATTTCTACTTGGTCCATTAAAAGTAAACACTTCTCTTCCACTATATGTATCACCTTCTAATGTTTCACCCCATATTTTAAATGGAGTAAATTTATTTGCTAAAGTTAAACTTCTTAATCTTCTAACAGATATTGGTTGCTCTTTAGCAAAAAACTCTTTTATTTTAGTATGGACACTATTTGCGTTCATCCTTCTTTTTTATTTTAGCAGGTTCTCCAGCATATGTTGATGATATACTTGGTTGTGCTTCAGTTTCTTCTAACAAACCTAATTCTCTTAACTTACTCTTTGCCCATCTACCTGCTGCAAGACCTCCCCATGCATCCATCATTAACTTCCCACATCCATCAGAATATGATGTTGAAGATTCTAAATCTCTTTCATGTCTACTTACAAAAGAATACATGCGCTTGATTGTATCAACTGAAATCGGTTCTCCTTTAGCCAATTGGTTTGCCCTTTGCTTACCAACAGGTGTTCCGCAAGAACCCCAACCATTTTTATCTGCCCACTCTAATGCTCTCTTTGCAGCATTCTTAACTGCATCAGGATAATCAGAGTAAGATTCCATATCTATTCTCTTCTTTGCTGTATAACGATTATCCTTGCGAATAATTGCTTTAATTTTACCAAGAAACACATTTGCTTCTTCTTCAGTCAAATCCTCTACATTCTTATCTAAATCAATATCTTGAGATGCATGAACTAAATTGTGTCCAAACAAACCTTCGATACTGAAACCTTGCACTTTGCCTGTTTTAACATAATCGTTCCACAATTTATCATCAGTAATTTTGAACATACCTACCCAAGTTCCTTCTGGTAAACTCATTCCGTAATTATTGGATTTATCTAATTTACCATCCTTAATCCAACTTTGAACTAAGTGAACTCCTTTTATTTTTCTATCACCATGTTCCAATGTTGCTGAATCATTATATTTCTTCATCAAATAGTTTTCAGCTAATCTCTTTACTGTCTCCTTTGTAAAGTAAACATGATAAGGATTACCTTCACCATCAACTCTTAATATCTTTTTATCCGGTATTAAGATTGGTCCGATTAACATCTTTTGTTCATTATCTACCTGTGCAAAACGAACTTCTTCTTTGTTAAAATAAACAAAGTCCGATTCTATCGCCGGAGATTCAACTAATGAGATGGCGAACACCTCATCCGTTTCCATATCTTCTATTACTAATTCGTAGAGTTTCATATAGTATAAAAACAATAATAAGTTTAAAAATCGTTATCCACCAGTAAAGGTTGCCGCTCTACTTGTTCTTCTATCTAATGCTTGCTGTGAACTAACTTCTCCACTTACAACATAAGTTTTTATAATTGGTGCTCTACTTGCAGCAATTGTTTCACCTATTTGTTGAGTTGGATTTTGTCCACCCGTTGTATTAATGGTTGGTGCTGCAGTTGCTGCTACTTTTGGTGCTGCTATTTGAGGTGCAGTTGTTGGTGCACTTCCTCCACCACCACCTTTAACACCGGCTTGTGCTGCAGATTGTTTAATTTGTTGTATTGATTTAACTGCTGCAGCAATTGTTGATGCAATACTTAATGCAGCCGTTGCAGTATTTATAGCCACCCAAGGCAAACCACCAGTTAAAGGTGATGCTGCTACTGCTTTCGCATTTGCAATACCTGTGTTTGCTATAATCTGTCCAATAGATGCTGCCTGCTGAATAATAACACCTGCGATTGCCAACGCTTGATTCTTACCCGCTATTTGTTGTAATAATCCACCAAATTGTTCTGCCAATCCCAAATAAGCCATGTCGATTTCATGCTTTGCTTGTGCTGCAGCTTTTTCAGTTGCAATCTCTTGGTCAGATATTGCTCTTCTTTGGTCAGAATATTTTTTTCTGATTTCTGTTCTTTGAAATTCACTCAAATCAGTATTTTGCAATTCAATTTCTTCCTGTTGTTTGATTAAATCTTTTTGTTGAGCTAATCTTTCTAAGTCTTGTGCAAAATCTAATTCACTTTGTTTATTTGCTCTATCTAAATCTTCAAATTGAGCCTGTATATTATTTAGTGCAGTATCTCTTTCTTCTTCTGCTAATCTTTTCTTCTCTTCATTTTTAAATTTAAGTAAATCAATTTCTGCTTTAATTAAATCTTCATTTGAATTAGCATACTTAACTCTCATATCATACAACTGCTGCTGATATTCTGCTTCAGTTACCAATCCTCTTTCTCTGGATAATTGTAAATCTAATTCTTCTTTATTAAGTGCTTCTTCGTTATTCTTTTTTCTATCTTCTGCAGCTTTCTTTGCTAACTCACTTGCTTTCTCTGCAAACTCACCATCCTTTTGTAATTTATCTGTCTGTAATTGTATAAGTTCAGCTTGTATTGATTTATATTCTGCACTACCTTTTTTCTCTAATGCTAATTTATCCTCTAAATCTTTTACTTTTGCAGCATATGATTTATCAGCAAATTCTCTTTCAATCGATAACTTTTGTGCTTCTATTTCTAATAGTAATGACTCTTCTTTAGCTGCATATTCTTTTATTATACTTTGTCTTTCAGCTTCTGTTGTTGCTTTAGCAAGTGCAGCTTGCTTTTCTTTTTCTAATGCCTCTCTTTGTAAATTTGCTCTCTGTAATGCTTGTTCTTTTAATTTATTTAATGCAGCCTCATCTAATTTATCCTGAGCCTCCATCAATTTCTTCTTCTCGTCCAATGCATTCTTACCAGCTTCTGTTCTTTGTTTAAGATTTTCTTTTTCAGTTTTGGTCATCTTCTTCGTTCCTTCTTCAAAACGAGTCATTGACCCCTTAAATTCAGTTACTGCTTTATTCCAACTTCCTGTTAATTGTTCCCAACCTTGACTAATTGCATCGTAATCTAAAGTAAAAATACCTTTAAGAATTTTACCTACACCAATACCTGCTTCTTTAAGTAAAGTGAATAATGAAACTAAACCTGAATAAAATACACCAATACCTTTTGTAATATAAGGTAATGCTTGCATTGCTAAATCTAAAAACGCATCTATTAAAGGTTCTAATGCAGAAAATATACCACCTAAAATCTTTTCTAATCCAATCATTAATGGCTCTAACTTCTTACCTGCACCTTCTACATTATTGAATGCTGCAACTAATCCACCAACTGCAGCAACGATTAAACCAATACCTGTTGCTTTCAATGCAGTTCCAAATGATACAGTTGCTACCTTTGCTTTATTTAAGGCACCACCAATTGCACCAATAGGTCCACCTGCTGATTCTAATGTATCAATCCAATCTGCTGCTCCTGCTTTTGAACCTTTGATTTTATCTTCTAAATCATCTATTTCATTAGCAAGTTTTTTAAACTCAGCGGAGCCAGCAGCAGTTTCTCTCAATTGCTTTTTTAATTCTTTCAATTGAGCAATCGAACCTGCCGTATTGGTTTCTACATCTACTTTTACTTTGACTTTCTTTTCAGCCATATTCTTTTAATTAATTTCCATGTTTCTTTCCATGTAATAGGTAATTCGTATCTTCCTTTTGCTATATCAATTCTTTCGGATTGATTATAAAATTCATTTGTCTGTAATAAATCCACTATATTCTTTACCATATCTTAAAAACAATTTTATTAAGTTAAATCAGTAAGCGTTCCGCCTGGTGATGTTGAGTATGCTAATCTTATTGAAGCACCACTTGTCATACCATCGTTCTTACTTAAATCCCAATTATATGATGTATTATCAGATGTTAATGTGTGATAATTTGTTGATATAATTGTTTGTCCACTTCCAGATACAGTTCCTGTAAATGATAATGCTGTTGTAGATACATTACCACCATCAGAACTTACATTACCTGAAGTATTTCCACCTGAATTAAATTTACCATATACATAAATCGTATATCCGATATTATTTTTAATTGTTCCACCGCAAGATGTTCCAGTTCCACTCAACGGATATGTTCCCGTATCTTTTGTAAATGTTATTGCGCCGCCTGGAGGTTCCGGTGTGTGTGAAACCGAACCTGTGATATAATAAACACCACCGCCAACTAATGTAAATGAAGATGTAAGAATTGTATCAGTATATTGTGTATTTGAATAACTTGCATCACCATTCCAGAATAAACTCATTGTTGTGCTACCTGTTGTTGGATATGAAGGTATTTCTAATTCAGCATTGAATACATGCGATGCAGTAATTCTTGCATTACCACCACCTGTTGATGTTAGTGTTGCAACATTACTACCATTATCATACAATCTCATTTCACCATTAACACCATTTCCTTCAATAAATGACCAACTTACTTCTGCATATCCACTACCTGTTGGTGATGGACCAGGTCCTGCTGGTGTTGCTGATGAGAATGTATCTGTAATAATAGGTCCTAATAATTGTAAATTACATTCACCTGTTTTCAAAGAATAATCATTGATTGCTCTTAAATGATAATAGTTTCCTCTAAAGTTTACAATATCATTCAATTCCATTTTAACATAATCTGCTAAAGGAATAATTGCTGAACAATTCAATAATCTTGTCTTTGGATTATAAAGTAATGAAATATATTTTTCCCAATATTCTGTGTATAATGAAGCTGAAGGTAAAGAACCATAAGAAACTGGCTCATTATTGAATAGCAATGATTTAGAGCCATCAGTAGGAAAACTACCGCTTACAACATTATAATTGTCAAAATATGGAAATGCATTTTGTGCTATTGCAAGGTTAGTTTCATTTTTTATAAAAAATGGTTCACATTCTACCTGTCCATTATAGAAAAATATACGAGGTAGAACTCTTGCTGGTGAATAAGTTGCATTTGAAATATAAGTCGGTATGTATATAGGAATTATCTGCGCCATAATTAACAATAATAGAATGAATTAATTGTTCCATCACTATCAATATATGATGAATACTTTTGATAGAAATATGGATAACCCCACTTCCAATAACTAAATCCACCATTGAAAGGAGTAGTTAAATTAGAATCTGTATATAATTTTGTTACTGCTGTTGGGTCACTTTGAGCTGCATATACAACAGTTGGGTAATAATATGTATTTGAACATGCGGCTACATCATATCCCCAACCTGCATTACCAATTACATATGCATAAGATGTTACAGGCGGAGTAATACCACCAACACTACCTGAAAGACCTGTTCCATCAATTCTAACTAATGGTCCACTTCCGAATGTTGTTTTAACTTCAAATTTACCCTGTGAGAAATAGTTTTCAGTATCTGTATAATAAACTTTACCATATTCTCTATTTGCTTCTTTACTGAATTGTTGTGAAAGATAATCTTGGTCTAAAGTATCACCAAGCAGCAATTCGTTTACCGCAAGATTGTTTGCAGGTATAACTTCTATCTTATCATCTAAATTAATATATTTGTTGAAATCCCATCTCTGTCCTTTATTATACCATTCATTAAATGTTTCAATAATAAATTCTTTATTCTTTGTTTTATTTGGATAGATTACTAAATTAAATTTCTTTTGCAATCCTACAATGAAATCAATTTGCTTAATTCCATTTGTTCCATAAGGCATGTTAGAAGGTATATCCATTATTCTACCATCAGCAATTTGTAATTGTTTATTTATTTCCAAATATGATTTAGGTGAATCGCCTGGATCTAATGTAAATTTAAAATTATTATAAGGTGGAGAAAATTGGTCAGTCCATTGTAATGCAAAATAATAAGTTCCAGGAGATACCATTGATGTATTAAACTCTGTTTGAACTGAATAACTTTTATTTTGTCCATTTGCACCTTCTGCAAACATCGCAGCAACTGAACTAGAAAAGAATTGATTAATATTTACCAACGTTGTTGTAGATACTGCAGATAAACTGGAAGTATTTACAATTCTAAAATCTAAGTTTGGTGCACCTAATGATCCTGATAATTGTATTTCTAAATTTAAAACTCCTCTTAATGCAGTTTCTTTTGTAATTGTATATGCTGAACCGCTTGTGATAGCACCGCTAGGGTCTTTAAGTTTATTATACCAAGGTAAAATAGTTTGAGTGCTATCAGGAACATTTAAAGTTGTTTGATTACTGCCTGAAAATGGTGCTAATTTGATTATACCATATGTTTCCAAATCAATACCACTAAATTCAGGATATTTTAATGAATTATTACAAATCATATAAACATCATTAACCCAACTTTGATTAAAAAATGATGATGTGTATGTATATCCTGCTTCTGTAAATATTGCATCTAATACTGGTTTAATTCTTATTGCAGGTTTAAAATCTGCAACAGACATTGCACCATCTGCATCATCCATACCAAAAAATACATCACCTGCAGTATATTTCCAACCTGTTCCATAATCTGCAAGTGGATAAACTATATCACCATTGAATAAAGTTCCTGCCCAACTTGATGAAATATTTTGATAAGATGCTGTGTGATTGTAAGATGAAAGTGAAGATAAATCAGTTAAATAATTTCTATTGATATCTCTACCAAAACTGGATAAAGTTCCATAAATTGTTACCTCATAACTTTCAATAAATTTATTTGCAATAAGATTTACTTTATTCAATTGCAGATAACCATTAGAAAGATATACAGAATCGAAATCAAAGTATGCTGGCACCTTTATATTCGTATTAAATAGAAAAGGTGACTCAATACTAATATCATAAACATGCTCAAAAAATGCGTTGTTTACTTTCGTTCCAGGTAGAGTAATTTGACGAGTAAAATCAGAAGGTAGCACACCGATATCGAATAGACCCGTTACATTATTTGATAATTGTATATCTTCATCATCAAATAGGTCTAATTGTTGTCCATTTGCTACTAATCTAAAAGTAAATGCCTGTGTTGATATAATACTCATTACATTATTAGTTTATAAGGCTGTCCTAATTGGAAGTCGAATTGATATTGAATTAACTTATCAACTACACCTGTTTTAAATACTATATTTTGAGTTACAATTGTAAGTGGTGTTAAAGCACCTGTTGATTCGTTGGTTATCCAATAAATTTCATCAGAAACTAATAATTGTTTTAAGATATCATTATAATCTTGCGATAACCAGTTTGTATTTACACTTAATCCTTGCTTTGAATCTACAATGTATGCTTGAGTTGCCGAATCATAATTGTTATAAGAAAACGTAGAACTTTCCCATGAACCCAGTTGCGGTTGATAAGTTTTTCTTTCTGTTTCAAAAGATTGTTTGCTTATCATATTAAAATTCATAAAATCAAATTGTCCAAATCTATTCTTCCATTTGATTCTTACATTAGGATATTTTTGTTCACAAACTATTTCGTATTTAATAGGTGTTCCTAATGGTGTAGATGATGCATATGCTTGAACTGTGTAATATTCTAAACCGATAGTTGAAAGCGGAAATCCGCTCTCTGATGGTCCGATTGGATATTGTGCAATCTGACCTGTTGTTGCTGTTGTTGTGCTAACTGCATAATCAGCAGAACCTATGTTAGATGTATAAACTACTTTTGTTGGCTGAGTTCCACCTGCAACGCCTGTATATACTCCGCTAAATCCTTCATTTGTAGTAAATGCAGATTGTGTTGCCGGTCCACTTGTCATTAATGGCCAATGTGCAGATGCAGATGATATATTTTGTCCAATTGGTTCCTGAAATACTCCATATCCATCTAATGCTTTATATGTTTCCGATTTAACATGTGAGCCAGTTACATATACAGATGAAGAAAGATATTGCCAATAAAAATCAACTGCAAGATATTTTACGTTTGATGTATTCGCTTGTGCTAAATCAGTAAGAGTAGAATTGATTATTCTATTTAAATCAAATATACCTACGTTTGCTGTATTAGGAAATTTTACAATTGTATAATCTGCTACTGAAGATGAGTTAGTTAAACTACCTGTCCAATAATATAATTCACCAACATATTGAAATGAAGATGATGTGTATACAGGCGTGTTTTCCGATAGTGTAAATATAATCGGAGATTGTGCTAAACTTACTAAAGCAGGAGTTTGAGTAATGCTTAATGACATTGAAATCTTTTATATAAAAACCAAAAAATAAGAAAAAGTATTTGATACCTACTTTAACTCTTTATCTATTGCTTTTGAAATGCTATCTGCAATCTTATCTGTAAGAGTTTCAATATAATCATCTAATTCATTTTGAAATTCAGAAGATTCATATGCTTTTGATGCAAAGTTAATGCCAGATGGTATGTTTTTAGTTTTACCATTCTTAACTGTCTTACTTACAGTCGGGTCATTCCACCATTGTCCATATTCAGCACCTGGAGGTGCAACATCAATGTTAAATTCAAAAGTAAATGTTCCTGTTTTTAAATCATTAACAATTTGCTTTTCAGCTTGAGCAGAATTTCTTCCACTTAATACATTACGACCTGTATTGGCTTCCTTTAATTTTCTTTTAAGATTACCAGTTTTTACAGGCGCTTTCTTTGATGTAAGCGTTCCTAACTTTGATGCTACTTCTAATAATGTTGGCATATTATACTAAACTTACTTGTCTCCATTGACTCACGTCATAGAACCATAATAATGATTGTGATACTGCTAATTGGCCAGTTGTTCCTGCAGGTAATGGGTCTAATTGACCTAATGTTAATACATTAGATACAGAAAGAGATCCTGTTATTGTTGTTGATCCTGAAATACTTGTGCTACCACTTACATTCAAACTACCTTCAACAAATGAATTACTTCCTGAATCAATTAAGAAAGCTGTCTTTCTAGTTGTAGTTGTTCCCGTTCCTACTGCTAATACGGTTTCAGCGGTTTTAGCTTTATTACCATCAGTAGCGTTAAATCTACCAACAAACATAGAACCTTGTGTAGAATTTGGAGAATAGCCTGCGTTTGCATTTGCTACTGTAGAACTACCCGTTACAGTCAATCCATTACCAATCATACCGGTTGCAAGTATATTACAACTATCACCAGTTCCCATAGAAGATGAAATATAATAACCTGCTATGATGTTTGCTATGAATTGTTTTGTTTGAGATGTAGATGTATTTGTTCCATCTATCTGTATATCATGCCCAATACCATAAATTGTATTGATATTTGCTCTAGCACTCAATGCTCCTACAACAGAACCCGCAGATGGTGAGTATCTATTATTTACTGTGATACCACCATTCTGAATATTCGAATTATATTGTATTGATGATGAGTAAAGTAATAATGTAGTTTGTGCACCAAATAATATGTTAGCATTAAGTGCTGGTGCAGCTGGTAATGTTGTTGTATTTGCTACTACAGCAAATGCACCATTCAATAATAAGTTTGCAGATGCATTAATACCCGCTGTTGCTCTTTCAGCGTTTAAAGTTGCACTGGTTCCAAATGACATATTTCCACCAGCAAAAATGTTAGAATTTATATTAGATGTCGATGAACTTACTGGCCCTCTCCATGTTACAGAGTTTTGAGCAGTTCCATTTATCGCTAAGTTTGAATTAAATGAAGGAGACCAAGCCATAGATGCGCTTATCTGTGGTGTTGAACTTGTATTCAAAAATATATTTGATGTTCCACCAACATATCTCTTAAATCCTGCAGTTGGTGCTGTTGGATTAGAAATGATATTATCACTACCTGAAATTACTGTGTCAGCAGTGTTATTATTACTCTTAAAGATTAAGTTTGTAAGCGTATTTGCCGATGCACTTAAATGTGCTGAAGCAGTTGTAAATGTTCTTGCAACTAATACTGCACTACCTGATGCGTTGTATAATCCAAATGTGCTATTATTAAAGTTGTTTACTTCTAATAGATTTGTATCAACTGTGCTTATATTTGCTGCAGGTCCTTGGAATATAGATGCTGATACATATCCAGTAATTGTTTCATCACCAACAAAAAGATTACTTCCTGTTGTTGCATAACTTCCTGTTTTAGATTCTAATGAATTTAATCTACTATTAGCTGAAGATGTAAATGCATTTAATGATGTTAAATCAGTATTTTCAGCAAATGATGAAGTTGCAACAATACTACTTGTTCCATTTGCATCACCAACCCAAACATATCCTTGTTGTAATGATGCAGTTAAACTACCTGTAATATTTACAGAGCCTTCTACATTTAATTTATTGTATATTGTTGTTGTATCGTTTCCATCAAACTTTGCAAAAATAAAATTATTATTTGCATTTTGTAATACAATTATACCTGTTCCTGAATTATCAATAGTTCTGATATCAAAATCATTCATACCTGAAGTAGAAACTCCATTTAATCTTAAAGTTGAACCATTACTTCCATTTAATTTTATTCTTCCATCTATACCTAATATTTGTAATTCTCCAACATCAAATACTGAATTAGCAAAAGCTGAATTTATATTTAATGTTCCATTTATAATTTGGTCACCATAAAATGTATTACTTCCAGTTGTTGCAAAGAATGAATTTGAAACATATTGAGATTGAGTAAACTGATTCAATGATGTTAAAGGAGTTGCTGCACTACCTGTATCTACAACAATTGCAAAAGTAGAATTATCACCTTTAGTAAATGTAATTGTATTAAAATTTATTGATGCAGTTACTAATGAACTTGCAGTAATTGCTGCAGTTACCCAACTTCCACTTTGACCAGCTAAATTACTCCATTTTTGGTCATTTGATTGAGTATATGCGTTGAATGATGCAGTAGTTGTATATCCACTTAAATCTTCTATAAATGAAGATGTGGAGATTGCTATTGGTTGACTATTTCCATTTCCTACCCATATATAGCCTGTTTGTATATTTGGTAAAGTTACCGGTGGAACTGTCAATACAATGCCCATTCCATTACTTCCTTCTCTTGTTACAATTCCTAATGGTTGTATTGGTGTTGCACTACCTGTTGGACG